>QWCE01000783.1_pt1 | contig 69931 bp, 68 predicted proteins | sample 1972531 | NCBI WGS metagenome assembly QWCE01 (sample SAMN09866716, study PRJNA288562) | Human gut metagenome isolate term4_stool, whole genome shotgun sequencing...
AATAAAGACAAAATTAAACGGCCTGTCACCTGTTGAGTACAGGTTACAAGCCGTCTAGTAAACGCGGTTATTTTGTCCGGGTTTGTGGGTGCATGTCAGCTAGACGGGTGCTTTTTCTTATTATGTTTAAAACAATAGGAGTACATTCGTGAAAACACGAATATCATGAAAAAAATATATAGACTATGAATATAATCCATAATCCATTAACAATAGGAGTACTCTACTAGTATACATCCGCTAAAGCGAGAAATAGTAACAAATAAGTTAAAAATTTAAATAAATTTGAATATTCTTTGAGCATTTATTTGCAATAATGATATTAATAATTTTTCACTCATAAAAGAAGATAAAGTGAATAGATATTTTTTAACTTATTAGCATGGCTTTTTAAAAAAATTATACAAAGAATTTTTAAATTGTTACTATTTTGTAACCAATTTAAATAAATTGAAATGTAAAATAAAGCTGTACTCCTATTTGTTATGTAGAAATATTTGTCTCATAGAATATTTCGACCATAAGATTTTTTTCATGATATTGTAGGCAAACTCGCCTACAAACTGTACTCCTATTATTAAACATATTTGGAAAAAACCATCTTTAACGAGATGGTTTTTTTCATTCTAAATATTTTTATGTCTTTTGATATGGCTGTAATTTCTTTTACATAAAAACATATATGAGGGTTTAAACACCGTAGATATTATAGATCCAAAGAATAACATACAAAAAGACTCGAATGCGTGGTACTCGAGTCTTTTACTATTTTTACTCACACATATTTTCTAAGTCCAACATTATCCCAAAAATCCCAACAAAAAAATCCGGAAAATTCCGGATCTTAGTAAAACTTCTATAGCGAGAGTTAAAGCCCCATAATCTTTACTCTCTCACAAAGCACGTCGCTATAAGAGTAACTTATAATGCTTTGGTCTTCATTGTTTAGATAAACCTCCACTGTGAACACGCCGGGATACGCGTTTACAATTTTTCCTTCTTTCTTGACGAGTTTATTCCTTCCGTGGTCTGACTCGAGTTCAACTGTTTCTCCTACTAAAGCGGCTATTTTTCTCTTAATATTCATTATATTTTGCATAATTTCCTCCCGTTTCTTTTACTTATTTATTCTGTTTACATATATATTTTATCACATTTATCTATATTTGTCAATTATATATATCATATTTAATGCTAATAAATGCAATTAAATAACACCTTTGATTTAAAAAATTGTAAAATTATAGTTAAAATTAAAAAAGCGGGAACTAAATCCCGCTTTTTTCTACCACCAGCCTTTTTTCCTGCTGTTTTTCTTCTTTTTGTCATAACCGAAAATTTTTCTTGCAAGAAAAATTGAAATCATTCCCTTTATCATTCTTACAAAAAATCCATCATTATTTTTTCTTTTTCTACCAAACATAATATCCTCCTTATTTATTCTTCCTATCCTTGAACGGTTTATTGTTCAGTTTCGGATCCATATCCTGTTCTATTTTTCCGGCTATAAGTTTTACTCCGTTCCAAATTACAAGAAGCACAACTATAGCGGTCACAAAGTCATACATATATGACAATTCAAAATGCTTATAAACAAAAATCGATAATATAATTCCTACAATAGTCGAAATAAATGCCGTTATACTTCCAATATTTATAATCCTATTTCTTGTAATCGGATTTTGCAAAGGTGCTGTTTTAAAAGCGATACCTTCGCCATTTGTCTTTCTAAAAATTATTCCGCCGGCAAGTATCGAAGCATAAGTAAGTAGTACGAGTCCACGTCCCTTTTCATCGTCGGTCTCGCCGAATGGAACGAATATAACCATTATAAAATAAATAACTACAAGAGCTATAAGTAATTTTTTTGCCATAAAAATCGAGCTATTCCACTAGTGGAATATAATCCTCGTAACCCTCCTCTTTCATTTTTTCTAAAGGTATAAACCTTAGTGCTACACCGTTTATACAATATCTAAGACCGCCTTTTTCACTCGGACCATCGTTAAAAACATGTCCCAAATGATTATCTCCTCCGCTACTTCTCACTTCAGTTCTCAGCATACCGTGTGAAGAGTCTTTTTTGTAAATAACATTCTTTGAAAGTATCGGTTTTGAAAAACTCGGCCAACCACAACCCGCATCAAATTTTTCACTCGATGAGAAAAGCGGTTCACCTGTCAGTTTGTCAACGTAAATTCCACTTCTGTATTCTTCATTCAAATCGCTTGTGTGCGGATGTTCCGTTCCATTCTCACGCATAACCCTGTAAGATATTTCATCTAAATCTTTTTTTACTTCTTCATCTGATGGATTTTTATAATCCCGTTCGTCCAAAGGATTATAAGCAAGTTCAAGATTTATATGACAATATCCTCCGGGATTTTTTGTGAGATAATCTTGGTGATATTCCTCTGCTTTTATAAAATTCTTCAAAGGAATAACCTCAACCGCAATTTCACCGTGAATTTTCTCTTCGTAATCAAATATCTTTTTTATAACTTTTAAATCATAATCTGTAGTATAATAAATTCCTGTTCTATACTGTCTTCCAATATCGTTTCCCTGTCTATTTAAACTCTTAGGATCAATAACTCTAAAGTAATGTAATAAAATTTCTTCCAGTGATAAAATTGAAAAATCATATAAAATTTTAACCGTTTCCGCGTGGTCAGTTTCTTTAACCTTTCTATAATTGGTGTCTATAGAATTTCCATTCGCATATCCGACAGTAGTCTTTATAACACCCGGAATTCTTTTAAAATATCCTTCCATACCCCAAAAGCAACCACCGGCAAGATATATTGTCCTATAATTATTTATTCCTGACACATATATCACCCCTCTTAAATAAATTATACCCATCCGACTGCTATTTAAACGAAAAGTTAGTTTATATCTATTTCATACTATTTATTAATATCGACCCTATAAAATAAAATATGTATTAAAAAAAGCCACCCTCTCGCATAGGTGACTTTTTTTAGTAGGAGTTAGGCCCATCTAGCTTGAGCCTAATATCATGAAAAAAATTTAGTGTCCGAGGTTTCCCTCGTAAACAAAATAATAGGAGTACATTTATTATTATATCCTAAAAATTGTATTTTATGATTACAAATTAATTACACTTGCAAAATAATTATTTTACCAAATTACTGTATGAAAAAAGCCGCCCTCTCGCATAGGCGGCTTTATTCAATAGGAGTTAGGCTCATCTAGCCTGAGCCTAATATCATGAAAAAATTTAGTGTGGGGGGCTTCCCCCATAACAAAACAATAGGAGTACATTTATTATTATATCCATAAAAACATGTTTTGTGATTACAAATACATTACACTTGCAATATTTTTATTTTTTATACTGCCTCTTCTTTTTCCGGCTCATCTTTTTTTAAGAAAAATCCTATCGCACCCACAACAATAAGAGTAATTATTGGGTGAATCTCAAAGAGTGCAGTCATTAAAACAGTAATAATCATAAGAAAAATTGTGAGAAAATTCTTCTTTATATTCTTTAAAAGATCTATAAAACTCATAAGTATCAGTGCCAAAACGGCTGGCTTTGTACCTTCCATAAATTTTAAAACATATACATTTTCCTTATACTTATTAAAAAGTGTTGAAAGAAAAAGTATCGCCAAAAAACTCGGAAGAACAACTCCGACAAATGCGACAACTGCTCCGATATTTCCGGCAATTTGTCCCGCCTGTGCAATTGAAAGATTTACAGCTAAAGCTCCCGGTGTTGTTTGAGCAACCACAAGACTGTCCATAAATTCTTCTTCAGTTGCAAGTTTCCTGCCAACAAGTTCACGTTTCATAACAAGAATCATCCCATATCCGCCACCAAAACTTATTACTCCGATTTTAAAAAACACGAGAAAAAGCTTTAATAATTTTTTTAAATCAAATTTCTTCTTCATAATAAAATATTAGCTCCTCCCATCAAAAATATAACCAAAATAGGATGCACCTTGTTTGTCATCAAAAGAATCATTGAAATTGCAAAATAGGAAATATTTTTCACATCAAATGTCGACTCTTTTCCAAGAAGAAAAACAGCAGCAAGCACAAATCCTAAAACTGCGGGTCTAAGTCCATCAAAAATTTTTATCTTGAGAGGATTGTTTTTATATTTCGTCAAAGTCTTCATAAATATTAATAATATCAAAAGACTCGGTAAAGAAACTGCAATTGTTGAAATTAACGCTCCTAAAAATCCACCATTGTCTTTTCCGATAAACGTTGCTGCATTTATCGCAAAACTTCCAGGTGTCATTTGTGAAATTGTCATAATCTCGAGAAATCTATCGTTTGTAATTATACCTGATCTTATAAACTCCTTTTCAAAAAGAGGAAGCATCGCATATCCTCCACCGAAACTGAAAAGCCCTATCATAAAAAACTTTTTAAATAATGTCCATAACATTTAAATCACCGCCTTCATTATATTTAAAAATACTTTGAGTGTCAAATTAAAGATATAGACAATATGAATTTTAATTTCAATTATTTTCACCAAAAACAGTTTTTTTGCTTGTAAAAATATACCGAATATGGTATAATCATTGTGGAATAAGTTGAATAAATTTATGATTTTACATGGTTATCAACAAGCTTTCTGTGGAAAACTGTGGATAACTTTCATATTTTCTATAAAATCAATACAAATATTTAAATTTCAACTTTTGAATGTACTTTTTCAGAAAAATCTGTACGTGTTTTACAGATTTTTAACGTGTATTTAAAACTTTATTGGAGTAAGATGTGGATAACTTTTGACATTTGTTAAAAAGTTTTCCACAGGTGTGGATAAGATATGAAAGCAAGTCAAATTTGGTATTTAGTTTTAAAAGAAATAGAAAAAAATTACTTTTTGAGTAACACCAGCTATCTAAGCTTTATACAGGTGCTTACTCCTATTTGTGTTAAGGATAATTTTTTAGTTATTATGGGGCCGAATCTTTTTACAATAAATATTGTTAAAAGAAAATACGCCGACTTTATAGATTCATGTGTAAAAGCTGTCAAACCGGAACTTTCATTTTTACTTATTTCTCCGGAAGATGCCGAAAATTACGAAGCTGAAGAATATGAAAGAAGGCTTCCCGAAGAGAATCTCGAAAAACCTCAATTAAATCCAAAATTCACATTTGAAAATTTCATAGTTGGCAAATCAAACTCATATGCACATGCAACTGCTTTTGCAATTTCTCAAAATCCGGGAAGAGCTTTCAATCCATTTTTTATTTACGGAAAAAGCGGACTTGGTAAAACTCACTTGATTCAGGCGATTGCACATGAAATTTTGAAAAATAATCCGAACTACAAGCTTTGGTATGTTTCGGCGGAGCAATTTACAAATGAACTCGTTCACTCAATAAAATCCGGTAAGAACGAGGTTTTCAGACAAAGATACAGAAATTTAGACTGTCTTATGATAGACGATATTCAATTTCTCGAGGACAAAGAGGGAATTCAAGGAGAGTTTTTCCATACATTCAATCAACTCTTCAGTAACGGTTCCCAAATTGTCATCGCATCAGATCGACTACCAAGGGAAATAAAATCTTTATCTGACAGACTTACAACCCGCTTTGAATCCGGAGTTGTAGTTGACGTGGTGATGCCTGATTTGGAAACAAGGGTTGCAATTCTTCAAAGTTTGAATGAACTTGAAAAATACGAAATCCCTGATCATATAATCGGTCTTTTAGCGGCAAATGTCGACACTTCAATAAGAGAACTTGAAGGCTCTTTGAGACGAGTGAACGCTTATGCTGTTTTGGGAAATGAGGAACCGAGCGAGCAGATTGTAAATCGCGTTTTGGAGCAAATGAAACTGGAAAAAGTTCAAAATGCACCGATTGAACCGATAACAATAATTGAAAAAGTGGCACAGGAGTTTGATGTAAAATGTGAAGACATCAGAGGCAGAAGAAAGACAAATGAAATAACAATTGCCCGACATGTTTCGATGTATATAACGCGTGAACTCACAAATCTCAGTTATCCTGCAATAGGATACGAATTCGGTCGTGACCATTCATCGGTAATTTATGCCTGTGATAAAATAAAAGAACTAACAACAAAGGACAAATCATTAAAACGTCGTATTGACAAGCTAATAAAAGAAATAAAAAAATAATTATAAACATGTTTTTTTGAATTTTTTAGAATTATAAACATGCACTTTGTCCATTTTATGTAGTTTGATGCTGTTTTTAACATTATAAACAGCCCCTACTACTAATACTATTTTGTATATATATTAATAAGCCCCAAACTCATCGGGGAATTCTTAAATTTTTAAATCGAGGTGACAATTATGAAATTTAAGGTAAAAACAAGCGATTTGGTTGAATCTATTAGAATTGCAACCAGAGGTGTTTCTAAAGCCGCCGGCTCAAATGTTTTGGAGGGTATTTTATTTGAGGCTAAAGATAAGGTTTTGACACTTTTCGCAACAGACTTACGAATTTCCATTAGAACTGTTCTTCCATGTGAAGTATATGAAGATGGTATCTTTGTTTTAAATTCGAATTTAATTTCAGAAATCGCAAGAAAGATGCAGGGAGAATACTGCGATGTAACAATTGACGAGAATATTTGCGAGGTAAAAAGCGGCAGAAGTGTTTTAAAGTTTGCTGCTCTTGAATCGAAGGATTTCCCACCGTTCCCGACTCTTGCCGAAGAAGGCTCTCTAAAGGTAAAGGGAGAAGATTTTGTAGAACTTATTCAAAAGTCAAAAGTTTCCGTATCGCTTGATGAAAACAGATTGATTTACACCGGAATCAAGTTTGAATCTAAAGACGGATTTTTGACTGCAACTGCTCTTGACGGCTATAGAATAAGTCTTACGAGAAAAAAGACCGACGAAAATAAAGACATTCACTTTATAGTTCCGTCTTCAACTTTATATGATGTTGAAAAGCTCATAACCGACGGCGACGATGTTCTTATAAGAACAAGTGAAAGTCATGCAATGATAAGTTTCGGAAGAACTGATATTTACACAAGGCTTTTTGAAGGTGAATTTTTTGATTTTAAACCGCTGATTTTAACAGAGGGAAAAACGGAGGTTACAATCGACAGAAAGGCACTTTCAGACGCTTTGGACAGAGCGATGATTATTGCAAAAGGCAACATAAATATGGTAAGGCTTACAATAACAGACGGCAATATGAATCTTATGAGTAAGGGTTCTATTGGGGAAACAAACGACGATATTGAAATTGAAAAGACCGGAGAAGATCTTTTGATTGCATTTAACCCGAGATATCTTCGTGATGGAATTAATATTTTCGAAGATGACAAAATAAAATTGTTGTTTACGGAAAGTACAAATGCAGCTACGATTTATGGGGTTAAAGATATTGTATTTACTTATATTGTGCTCCCGGTGAGGTTGCAATAATGGATATAAAAGTAAAAGAAAACACGGAGCTTAAGAATCTTTTGAAGTTGGCTAATCTTGTTTCATCCGGAGGGGAAGCAAAATATGCCATTTTGGAAGGAGAAGTCGTTTTAAACGGCGAAGTGACAAATGTTATCAGAAAAAAACTTAAAAACGGCGATGTTGTCGAGTTTAACGGAGAGATTCTTAAAGTTGTAACAGATGGAAATTAAAGAACTTGTGTTATATAATTTCAGAAATTTTCACTACGAAAAGGCGAAACTTTCGGGCGGACTCAATTTGATTCTTGGAAAAAACGGAGCCGGAAAGACAAATTTTCTCGAGGCATTGAGTTTCATTTATTCCGGCAAAGGTTTCGGCGATCCCGCAAGCGAGGTGCTTATGCACAATGCTGAAAAAGGCGGAGTTATGGCGGAGTTTCATGAAGGCGTGAGGGATTTAAGGAAAGTTTTATATGTTGAAGAATCCGGATTCAAAAGGGAGATGAACAACAAACCTGTTGGAAGAATTTCAACTTTCAGAACCCACAACATCGTTCAGTTTCTTCCGTATGATACGCTTTTAATCGACGGCAGCCCGGAGATCAGAAGAAGGTTTTTTGATGAAATTATTTCAACAGTAAGTGCCGAGTATGAGAAAAATTTACGCGATTATTATAAAATTTTGAAGTTTCGGAATAATTATCTCAAAACTTATTCAAATCCATTTAAATTTTTGGATGCACAGGATGAAATGTTTGTGGATTTAAACAAAAAAATTGATGAAATGAGAAAAAAATATGTAGAACTCATTTTAAAACGTGCGAAAGTTCATCTTTATGATATAGAAAATTCTTGGAATATGAATTTGAGTGTGGAAAATTCGTGGGATATAAATGAGCCGATGAAATTTAGAGAGAGCGTTAAAAATGAAGATTTGGGACGTCGTGTCACCACTTGGGGCGTTTCGAAGGACGACATATTGATAGATTTTAACGGCAAGTATGCAAAATATACGGCGAGTCGCGGTCAAAAAAGAGCGGTTGTAATTGCTCTGAAGCTCGCGAGTCTGGATTTATACAATAAGCTTTCAAAAAAGGAGACGATTCTTCTTTTGGACGATTTGTTGTATGAATTTGATTTAAAGAGGGATAAAAGCGTGGCTGATAAAATAAGAGGCTATCGTGCTTTTGTGACTTCAACCAAGGAAGTCGATTCGGATAATGTTATTTTAATTGAAAAAGGAAAGGTAATTGGTTAGTATTTATGGCAAATAGTGAATATAAAGCGGAATCGATTCAGGTTCTGGAAGGTCTTGAACCTGTACGTTTAAGACCTGGTATGTATATCGGCTCAACTTCTGAAAGAGGTCTTCATCATTTGGTTTATGAAGTTGTTGACAACTCAATCGATGAAGCACTTGCAGGAAGATGTGACGAGATAAAAGTTACATTGAATAAGGACGGGTCAGTTACTGTTGTTGATGACGGTAGTGGTATTCCTACGGAAATTCACCCAAAAACAGGAAAGAGTACTGTTGAGACAGTTCTCACAATTTTGCATGCAGGCGGAAAATTTAACAATGATGCATACAAGGTTTCGGGAGGACTTCACGGTGTTGGGGTCAGTGTTGTAAACGCACTTAGTGAATGGCTTATAGCGACTGTAAAACGTCACGGTCACATTCATGAACAACATTTTGCAAGGGGAAAAGCGATAAGCGAACTTGAAATTGTCGGAGATACCGATGAAACGGGTACAACAATTCAGTTCTTACCGGACAAGGATATTTTCGACACTGTTGAGTTTGACTTTGACACTCTCGAAGACAGAATGAGAGAAATGGCGTTTTTAAATAAGGGAGTTAAACTTATTTTAAGAGATGAACGCGGCGACAAAGAAAGAGAAAAGGTTTTTAAATACGACGGTGGAATTATTGAAATGGTAAAGTATTTAAATAAATCGAAAACTCCTCTTGTCGAAGATATAATTTATATGGACGAAGAAAGAGACGGTCAGGAAGTTGAAATAGCACTTCAATATACAGATGGTTACAGTGAAAATATTATTTCTTTTGCAAATAATATTCACACTCCTGAAGGAGGAACTCATCTTTCCGGTTTTAGAATGGCTCTTACAAGAATCATAAATGATTACGGCAGAAAAAATAAAATTTTAAAGGATAATGAACCGAATCTTTCAGGAGATGATGCGAGAGAAGGTTTGACAGGGGTTATAAGTGTTAAACTTCCGCAACCGCAATTTGAGGGACAAACAAAGGCAAAACTCGGAAACAGCGAAACATCGGGAATTGTGAATACAGTTGTCGGAGAAAAACTCGCTCAATTTTTCGAAGAAAATCCAAGAATCGCGAAACTTATCTTGGACAAAGCGGTAAAGAGTCAAAGGGCTAGAGAAGCCGCAAGAAAAGCTAGAGAAGTTTCAAGAAACAGATCGATTCTTGAATCGACAGCTCTTCCGGGAAAACTTGCAGAATGTCAATCAAACGACAACAGTATTACGGAAATATTCATAGTCGAAGGGGACTCCGCTGGCGGTAGTGCAAAGCAAGGTAGAGACAAACACTATCAAGCAATTTTACCGCTTAGAGGAAAAATTATGAATGTTGAGAAGGCAAGACTTGACAAAATTTTGGGTTATCAGGAAATAAAATCTATGATTACAGCTTTTGGTACCGGAATCGGAGAAGATTTCGATATCGAAAAGCTGAGATATGGAAAAATTATTATCATGACGGATGCTGATGTCGACGGTGCACACATTAGAACACTTCTACTCACATTCTTCTTTAGATATATGAAGGAGCTTATAACAGGCGGGCACGTATATATTGCTCAACCGCCGCTATATAAGGTTACAAAAGGAAGAAGTGAAAAATATTGCTACTCAGACAAAGAACTCGATGAATATTTAAATGAAATTGGACGTGACGGAATCACGCTTCAACGTTACAAAGGTTTGGGGGAAATGAACTTCGACCAACTTTGGGATACCACAATGGATCCTGAAAAGAGAGTTCTTTTGAGAGCAAATATTGAAGATATGGCATACAGCGATGAAGTTTTTTCTATGCTGATGGGTGATAAAGTTCAACCTAGACGTGAATTTATAGAAGAAAACGCCAGATATGTTAGCAACTTGGACGTTTAGGAGATAAATATGAAGAATGTTATTGATGTAAAAGTTGAAAAGGAGATGAAAAAAAGTTATCTCGAATATGCGATGAGTGTTATTGTCGCAAGGGCTTTGCCTGATGTTCGAGATGGCTTGAAACCTGTTCACAGACGTATTTTGTACTCGATGGAAGAACTCGGAGTTACAAATGATAAACCTTATAGAAAAAGTGCGAGAGTTGTCGGGGATGTACTCGGTAAGTATCACCCTCACTCAGATACAGCTGTTTATGATGCTATGGTTCGTCTTGCACAAGATTTTAATACAAGATATTTGCTTGTTGACGGTCACGGAAACTTCGGTTCCGTAGACGGCGACGGTGCAGCTGCAATGCGTTATACCGAAGTGCGTATGACGAAGCTTACCCACGAAATGATAAGGGATATTGAAAAAGAAACTGTTGATTTCAGTCCAAACTTCGATGAAAGTTTGAAAGAACCGAACGTTCTTCCTTCGCGTTTTCCAAATCTTTTGGTAAACGGTTCTTCGGGTATTGCTGTCGGTATGGCGACAAACCTTCCTCCGCACAATCTAACAGAGGTGATTGACGGTCTCGATTATATGATTGATAATCCGGATTGTTCACTTGAAGATTTGATGCAATTTATAAAGGGGCCGGATTTCCCAACGGGTGCAACAATCATGGGAAAAGGCGGTATTAAGGATGCATATTCCACAGGAAGAGGTCTTATCACACTTCGTGCAAAAGCGGAAATTGAAACCACTTCAAGAGGAAGAAACAGAATTGTCGTAAAGGAAATTCCTTATCAAGTAAACAAGGCAAAGTTAATTCAAAAGATTGCTGAACTTGTAAGAAATAAAGAAATTGACGGTATAACGGACATCAGAGATGAATCCGATAGACAAGGCATGAGAATTGTCATCGAACTTAGAAAAGATGCAAACCCGAAAGTCACATTAAATCTTCTTTACAAGAGAACGCAAATGCAAACTACATTCGGGGTTATAAATCTTGCACTTGTTGATGGAGAGCCAAAAACGCTTACGCTTAAAGAGTTGATGTACTATTATTTGGAACATCAAAAAGAAATTGTTACAAGAAGAACTATATTCGACCTCAAAAAAGCGGAAGCACGTGCACACATCGTTGAAGGTCTTTTGAAGGCACTCGATTATATTGATGAAATTATAAAACTCATCAGAGGTTCAAAGGATGATGCTGAAGCAAGAGAAGGTCTTATGAACAGGTTTGAGTTCACAGAAATTCAAGCAAATGCAATTCTTTCAATGCAACTTCGTCGTTTAACGGGTCTTGAAAAAGATAAGCTTACAGCGGAATATGAAGATCTCATCAAGAGAATTAACAGATTCAATGAAATTTTATCTTCAGAAAGACTTCTCATGAGCATCATCAAGGAAGAATTGAATGAAATAAAAGAAAAATACGGCGATGAAAGAAGAACTGACATTGTTCTCAATGAAGGAGAAATTGATGTTCTAAATCTCATTGCAGATGAATCGGTTGTAATTACAATAACCGAAAGAGGATATATAAAGAGAGTTAACGAAAACACCTATAAAGCTCAAAAGAGAGGCGGCAAAGGCGTTAAGGGACTCACGACAAATGTTGAAGATGTTGTTAACGATTTATACACTCTAACAACACATGACGAGGTTTATTTCTTCACAAATCTCGGAAAGGTTTACAGCCTCCGTGCATACGAAATTCCGGAAAGCGGAAGAACGGCAAAAGGTACGGCAATTGTAAATCTTCTTCAAATTTCGGGCGGTGAGAGAATCACTCAAATAATTCCGATAAAGAAAAACGAAGAAAGACAATTTATGACATTTGTCACGAAGAACGGAATTATTAAAAAGACAGAGCTCGCTCAGTATGAAAACATAAGACAAAGTGGACTCATCGCGATAAATCTCGATGAAGACGACGATTTGATAAGCGTTTATTTGACAAATGAAGAAGATGAATTCATTTCTACAACAAAAAACGGCAAGGCTATAAGAATTAACGGTAAGGACGTACGTCCTACGGGCAGATCGACAAGAGGTGTCAAACTTATAACTCTTGAAGACGGTGACAACGTAGTTTCATCTCAAGTTGTCGGAAAAGGAGCAAAGCTTCTTACTATAACCGAAAAGGGATACGGCAAGATGACCTCTGAGGAAGAATATACCGTTCAATCAAGAGGCGGCAAAGGTATTTTGACTCACAGAATCAATGAAAAGACCGGTGCTCTTGTGACAGCTCTTGTAGTTTACGATGAAAAAGATTTATTATTGATTTCATCGAGCGGAATTATTATAAGAATTTCCGCAAAGGAAATTGCAAAGTCGTCTCGTGCAACAATAGGTGTTAAACTTATGGACATCGGCGAAGAAAAGATTGTTTCTGCAATTCAAACCGATGAAACGGAGGAATAAAATGGATGTTATAAAAAAAGACGGCATATTTTATCTAAGTGGAGAATTTGATATTTTTCACGCCGGTAATGTAGAAAGTAAAATCATGGAAGACTATGATAAAAAATCCGATTTGATTCTCGATTTCAGTGGGGTTACATTTATGGACTCTACAGGACTCGGCATTCTTATTTCAATGCTCAAGGAACTTGAGGAAGACGGTAACACGATTCTTGTAAAGAATGCGACGAAGAGAATAAAAAAGGTTTTTGAAATTACAGAATTGGACAAGGTGTTTGGGATCAATGATTAATAACAAAAAAGAAATTTGTTTGAGTGTACCGGCAGAACCTGAGTTTGTAATGAGCCTAAGACTATTCGTTTCAGGTCTCGGCACCGTAGCGGGTTTTGATGTTGATGAACTTGAGGCAATGAAACTTGTTATAAGTGAAATGCTTGTTATGTCGGTTAAAGATGAACAAAAAACAGTCGATTTTACTTTTGACCTCGAAGATGGAGAACTTTCTCTTAGAGCAAATGTAACTTTCGACGATAGAGATGATTTGAGCTTAAAAATTATGGAAGCTTTGAGTGATGAACTAACAACAAATGATGTGGAGACGGTAGTTATATTTAAAAAGGAGGCTTAGATGGCGGAAGAAAAAATGGCTGATAAGAAAAATAAAATAGATGATAAAAAGTCCGATGCCATCAAGCAAACTCAAAAAAATATTTCTAAGAAAACAGAGGAAAAAGATGAAGATTTGAAGGCGGAAGAACTTTCTGAGCCGATTGAAGATAAAAAACAAAAGAAAAACGACAAAAAGAGGAGAAAACAGGAAGAGATAAAAGAAAAATTTATTGAATTCCAAAAGACAAAGGACAAGGCACTGCGTGATGAATTAATTGAAGAACACATGTATCTTGCTGAAATTCTTGCTAAGAAATACGCCGGAAGGGGAATCGACTACGAGGACATATTTCAAGTTGCAAGCGTCGGCTTAATTCTTGCAGTTGATCGATTTGACCCGTCAAAGGGATATGTTTTCTCAAGTTATGCCACTCCGACAATTATCGGTGAAATAAAAAGACACTTTAGGGACAAGGGCTGGACTATAAAAGTGCCACGCCGCATTCAGGAACTTTCGAAAAAAATAAGTGTTGCAAAAAATGTTCTCGCCGGTGAACTCGGGAAAATTCCAACGGCGGAAGATATCGCTGATTACTTGGACGTAAGCTATGACCAAGTTATTGAAGCGATGGAAGCGTCAAAAGTTTATCAACCGGGAAGTATAGATTCCACAATCGACTCATCTGACGATGGAAATGATCTTCAAATTTCAGACATAATCGGGGATGAAGATCCGACTTATGAAAGAGTTGAAAATCTCGACTATCTCGTTCGTGAGCTAAAAAAACTTCCGAAGATTGAAAGAACGATTTTGATTGAAAGATATATCAACAGAAAGACACAAATTGCAATTGCTGAAGAACTTGGAATCAGTCAAATGACAGTTTCCAGAATTGAGAAAAAAGTAATTCGTGCCCTTCGCGTTGAAGCGGAAAAAAGAATGGGCATTGAGCACAAAAAAGAAAGCAAAAAAAAGTAGAATGATTGAAAAGATTATTGAAAATTTTGCGATTTGTTCAAGTTTTGAAGAGCTAAATCTCGAGCCGAAACCGGGACTTGTGACGCCGACATCGAAAGGCAGTCACAAGGATATGGACTATGAAATAATGAAAGCCGGAATAGAATCTCTCGTTGGATACTATTCCGAAGCTTTTTCATACGGTTTTTTGGGTGAGAGTTTTAATTCTTTGCGAAGACTGGGAATTCTTTTCGAAAGGGAAATGTATAAAAAAACTTCAGGCATAAATACGCATCTCGGTTCAATTTTTTTACTTGGGATTCTCGTGTTTTTGGTTGGGAGAATAAAGAGAAAATGTCTCGTGATTAATTCGGAAAATTTTCATGAACTCATAAAAAAAGAACTTGAGAGCGACGAATTCAGTGTGCTTTTGAAAGAGGGAAATTTCGGAGCGAGAGCGGAAGTGATTTCGGGATATAAAAACTCGTTTAAATATTTGGATTTTGATTTGACGACGAGACTTCTTTATCTGATTCAAAATGTTTCGGATACAAATGTTATTAGACGAGGTGGCGAAAAAAATGCTGAGGAATTTAAAAAGCTTGCAGCTCAAGCAATCGAATCGGGAGATTTAACGGAAATATCGAAATTCGCAATCGAAAAAAATATTTCTCCGGGCGGCGCAGCGGACATTTTAATAAACTCGATTTTTATAGAAAAAGTTTTGGATTTTGAACAAGAACGCCGAGAAAATTATTTCAAAGAAAAACTTAGTCACAACGACGAGATGTTTGAAAAAACAACAGGGAGAAGTGTTGTCGTTTTGAGTTTAGTTGTTCCGGGCATCGAAAAGGACATGAAGTTCTTTCGAGAATTTTTCGAAAGAGAGTACGCCAAGCTTAAAAAATTTTTAAATCTCGAAGCGGAGGAAATAATTTTTTCGAAATTTGGTTACTATGGAATTTTTCCGATTTGTAAAAGCGAAAAAGAGCTCGAGGATTTAAAGAGAAAAACAGTCGAAATCGAAAAGACTGGCCTTATTGACATAGACATATATTTTGAGGGGAAACCGATTTCAAGGCGTGACATCGGTAGCCCGGAAAGAAGATGTCTCATTTGCGAAAACAGAGCGAAAGACTGCTATGTGTCAAATGCACATGAAAAAAGTGAGCTGTTAGATAGAGCGATCACGATTATGAGAAATAGTCAAATTTGATAGATTAGAGGAAATTATGGTAGCGATTTTAAATAAAAAGAAATTGTCAAACGATATATATGAAATAGTGATTGATGCACCGAATGTTAGCGAAAATGCAAAGCCGGGGCAATTTTTCATGCTTCAGGCAACTCCGGAATCTGAAAGAGTAGCACTTTCAATTTCAGATTGGGACACTGAAAAAAAGACGGTCACATTTGTCATTATGAAAGTAGGAGAAAGCTCAGGGGCAATTGTAGAAAAAAATGTGGGCGAAGAATTTTATCATGTTTGCGGCCCTCTTGGAAATCCGAGCGATTTATGTGATATGACAGATGAGGAACTTTCAAACGAGAAAGTTGTATTTTTGGCGGGCGGAGTTGGAGCAGCACCTGTTTATCCACAGGCGAAATTTTTGCACGACAAAGGTTTTACTCCAACGGTTATTTTAGCTGCCAGAAACGAAAGCTTAATTTTATACGAAGAGAAACTCAAGAGTGTCGCTGATGTACATATTGCGACGGACGATGGCAGTCGCGGATTTCATGGACTTGTAACAGATGCACTTCAAGACCTTGTGGACAAGGGAATGAAATTTACAAGAGCGGTTGCAATCGGACCGATGATAATGATGAAATTTGCGGTTATTAAAGCTGAGTCACTCGGTATCACGTCTGTTGTAAGTTTAAATCCGATAATGCTTGACGGAACGGGAATGTGCGGTTGCTGCAGATGCAAAGTCGGCGGCGAGACGAGATATGCTTGTGTCGACGGTCCGGAATTTTTCGGAAAAGATGTTGACTTTGACGAAGCTTTGAGGAGACTTAGACGATGATGGATGATAGAAAAAATTATTTAAATGAACAGGCCTCTCTTCGCCCGACAAAGAGGGACAGAATTTCTCCGATGGAAAGGGAGAAAAACGAAAGAAATAAAGATTTCGAAGAAGTTAGTCTCGGTTTTACCGAAGAAGAGGCTGTTCTCGAAGCAGAAAGATGTCTGAATTGTAAAAACCCGACTTGTATTTCAGGTTGTCCGGTTGAAATTAATATTCCGAAATTTATCATGGCGATAAGAGGCGGAAATATAAAGGGCGCAAAAGAAGTCATCGACAACTCGCATGCTTTTCCGGGAATTACCGGAAGAGTTTGTCCGCAAGAGACACAGTGCGAATCTGTTTGCGTGCTTGAAAAAGTTGGAAAGCCGGTAAATATCGGAAAGCTCGAGAGATATGTCGGAGATTTTATGCGAAAACAAAATGAAAACTCGAGAAAAAATTCCAAGAAAAATTTCGAGCATTCCGTCGGAATCGTGGGAAGCGGTCCGTCAGCAATGAGTCTTTCGTACGACCTTTTAAAAGCGGGAATAAAACCGATAATCTACGAAGCTTTTGACAAATTGGGCGGAGTTTTGACATATGGCATTCCTTCTTTCAGACTTCCACGCGAGGTCATCGGATATGAAATCGAAGAACTAAAAAATGAAGGACTCGAAGTGAAACTTGGGACAATTGTCGGAAAGAGTATCTCGATTGACGAGCTTTTGAAGAAGCATGACTTTGTATTTTTGGGAAGCGGTGCAGGACTTCCGAGGCTTCCGGAAATTCCCGGAACAGATTCGAACAATGTCTTTACCGCAAACGAATTTTTGACGCGAATAAATCTGTGTCACGCAAATCTTGACGGATATAAAACTCCACTTCCGAAGGGCGAAACTGTTGCCGTTATCGGTGGCGGAAATGTTGCGATGGATGCGGCGAGATCTGCAAAAAGGCTCTATAAATCTTCGGAAATATTCTATAGAAGAGGCGAAGAAAAACTCTCCGCAAGAATCGAAGAAATTGAACACGCCAAAGAAGAGGGCGTTGTTATAAACACAAACTACAATCCGGTCTCTGTAAATGAAGACGAAATAACATTTATGGTAAACGGCGAAGAGGTTAAAAGAAAATTTGACATTATAATTTTTGCAATCGGAACTGAGCCGAACAAGCTCATGAACTTCGAAAAGGAAGGCATAAAAACCGTAAACGGGCTCGTTGAAATCGACGAATATTTTGAAACGTCGAGGGACAGAGTCTATGCCGGAGGCGACGTTGTGAGCGGGGCTGCGACAGTAATTCGTGCGATGGAATCGGGCAAAATCGTTGCAAGAAATATTATAAAAAGACTTGGAGAATAACAATTGATAGCTGAGAGCATTTTGTTTGTATTGATTTTTTCAATGATAAAAAAATACAATTTTTCAAATACCGAATTTTTTCCGAAGAAATACATTACATTTCCACTTGTATTTGTTGTGATAAATATCGGTCTATTTGTTGCGGCGAAGACCGGGGCATCACCTGTGCAGATTCGAATTTTGCACATGTTGAGTTTTGTGTTTTTTTATCCTTATATGATAAAAAATTACAAATACACCGGAATGCTCTTTTTGATTGCGGGTGTGAGTTTAAATCTTATAGTGATGTATTTAAACGGTTTTCGTATGCCGATTGACCCATATTTTTATAGCAAAATCGCTTCTGCAAATGATTATGCACTCACGCGTGCGGGTTTTAATCTATATCACTCGCTGATTGATGAAAATACTGTTTTATATCTTTTGGGAGACACGATTCCACTTATGAAGCCGTATCCGTTTCCGAAAGTTGTTTCAATCGGAGATATTCTTATAGGCATAGGTTTCAGTGCTCTTGCAATAACTGCTCTAAGGGGCGACTACAACGAAAAAAATGAGGAAGGAGAGATTTCGGATGAGAAATAGAAAGTTAATATTGCTGTTTATTGTAATCTCACTCTTTATTTTGGGTTGCAAGAAAACAGATGAAAAGGGTTTGGATACAAAAGTTGAAGCAAAGGTTGAAACAAAGAGTAATGAAGAGCTTCGCTCGAGATATGAAAAGATGTATAGCTCGTTTTATGATGCATACAATCTCAGTAAAAAAGTAGAATTCGAAAAAAAGAATAGAGGATTTAAACTTTATGTAGCAGGTGATATCATGTTTCATAGTCCGCAACTTGATGCGGCTAAAAAGAACGACACATATGATTTTTCGGACAGCTTTAAGTATATAGGCGACGTTATTAAAGACGGACTTTCAATTGCAAACTTGGAGACGACAATTGCAGATTCCGGATTTATGGGTTATCCACTTTTTAGAACCCCGAAAATTGCTGTGAAAAATCTTAAAGATGTAGGCTTTGACATTTTGGCACTTGCAAACAACCATGCACTAGACGGCAATAAAGACGGCATAAGACGAACCAAAGAGGCGGTTTTGGAAAATGGAATCACACCGCTTGGAACATATTTTATGGGTGAAAAAACAGACCCGGTCATACTTGACGTCGAGGGTCGAAAGATTGCATTTTTAAATTACACATACGGTCTAAATGGCCTTGATGGTTGGCTCGGAGGCGACAAGCACTTAATAAATGTGCTCGACGAAGAAAAAGTCCTTCACGATATAAACTATGCAAAGGAAAATGCGAACGGAATAATAGTTATGGTGCACTGGGGAACGGAATATATCATAAACGGCAACGACAAGATGCAGGAGAAATGGCTCAACTTTTTTGCAGAAAACGGAGTCGACGTTGTGCTTGGAAGTCATCCGCACGTTATTGAGCCGGACGGTTTTATTGAAAAAGACGGACACAGAATGTATTATATTTTTAGTCTCGGCAATTTTATTTCAAACCAAAGACGTGAATATATGGATCAACCGTACGGTGAAGACGGTGTGATTTTGGAATTGAATATAAAGCCGTACGACAACAAAAGAGTTTATGCTGCGGAAGTTTTTTATCATCCGACATGGGTAAAACGCACAAGAAAACCGTTAAAATATGAAATTATTCCGGTTTATGAGGGACTTAATAACAATCTCGAAGGCATAAATGAAGCGGACAAGGCAAAGCTTGTGGAATCAAAGGATAGAACGCTTTCAATTTTAAAAGCGGGCCTCTATGTTGGGGACAGAATCAATGAATAGATATGAACAATATATTGAAATAGAGGCAGGTGAAGACGCTAAGAAGCTGAATGATGCTTTGAAGCGCCTTTATATTTCACATAGAACTTTTAAACGCTACTATTACCGCGATCTTATTCGAGTTGACGGGAAGTGGGTGAAACACATCGACCCTGTAAAGAAAGGCAGCAAAATCAGTTTTAGAATTCCGGGGAGCTACACACCGATCGGTCTTCCCGCTGAAGCACCGGAAGTGCTCTATGAAGACGATATGATTTTTCTTTTAAATAAACCGGCGGGGATTCTTACGCATGAATCGAGAAATCACTTCGGGGTGAATTTGAAGGACATGGTCTCGACACTTTTTAATGAAAGAGAAATTTTTGAGCCGGTCAGGTTTATAAATCGACTTGACATGGACACGTCGGGAATTATTATGATTGCAAAGCACGACATCGCACAAGGATATTATCAAAAGTTGCACGATGCGGGCAAGATTAAAAAAGAATATATCATGATTGCAAAGGCTGAATCGCCGCTTACGAAAAAAACTACAATCACAACGAGAATTGGTCGTGATGAAATCGGAATAAAAAGAAAAGCTGTTGAAGAAAATGAGGAAGGACTCGATGCAAAGACAATTTTTACGCCGCTTTATTTTAAAAATGGATATGAAATTTTGAAAGCGGAGATAAAAACGGGAAGGACGCACCAAATCCGCGTGCACTTGGGAACTATGGGAAAAGTTCTTTTGGGCGATGAGCTTTATGGCGGAGACAAAACTTTGATTTCACGTCAGGCACTTCACAGCTATAGACTGCGGACTTTTGATTTAAATGGCGATAAAATAGATGTGTTTTCGGAAATGCCCGAAGATATGAAGATGGTTATAAGGAAGATTAGAGATGAGCTTTAAAAAATATCTTTTTATACTTTCAAAAAAAGCGGCAGGAGGGAGAAATCTTCCATCTGTCGAGGAAATAAGGAAGTATGTAGATCCAAATCTCGATATTGAGATTGTTACAACCGAATATAAAAATCACACGACGGAGCTTGCAAGGGAATTTGGACTAAAAAATCCGGGCTCAGTTATTGTTGCTTGCGGTGGTGACGGCACTCTTCGTGAAGTCGCAAAAGGCGTTTACGGAACTGATAGTTATTTTGCGTTTCTTCCTTGTGGAACGGGAAACGATTTTAACAGAAGTGTTTCCGTGGAGAACGACACGATAAAACTTTTGAAGAACATTCACAATTTGAAGCCGGATGTGCTCGATTTGATTGAAATCGGCGGAGACATCTGTCTTAATGTGTGGTCGTTCGGATTTGACGCAGATCTTCTTGTTGAGGCGAAAAAAATTCAAAAAAAATATCCGAAAGTTATGGAGAGCTCGTATCTTTTTGCTGCGCTTAAAACTGTTTTCGGAAAAATTTCTTCGAAAATCGAATACGAAGTCGAAACAGTTTCGGGAGAAATCAAAAAGGGAAGTGGCTATTATACTTTAGGGAATATTGCGAACGGAAAATATTACGGCGGAGGTTTTAATCCCGCACCGCTTGCAGATGTGTCCGACGGCGTTCTAAACTTTATGCTCGTCGATAAAATGAGCGTTGTTGAACTCGTGTCTTTAATCAGCAAATATAAAAGGGGCGAGCACACTTCTATAAAAAAAGTCCACATGTTCGAGGTGACGAGGGGAAAAATACGCTCGCTTGAAGGTGAACTCATCGGAAATTTCGACGGCGATATCATTCCATTTCGCGAAGCGGAATTCCGAGTTTTGAAACACGCGCTGAAATTCGCAAGATTTGGGGAGAATATTTATGGATAATATAAAAATTGAAACGGAAAGACTTATAATAAGACCGATTTTGATGTTTGACGCGAAGGATATGTTCGAATATGCGAAGGATAAGGAAATGACGAGATTTATGGGATGGGATGCACACCAAAAAATCGAAGACACTCTTGCGGCTCTAAAAAATATGGTCGAACGCGATGGCAATTATCCGACATTTGCAATTGTTTTAAAGGAAAACAAAAAAATGATCGGCACAATCGACGCCATAATTTTTGGAAAAGGAAAAGCTTTAAAAGCGGAAATAGGATATGCACTTTCGCGTGAGTATTGGAACAAGGGCATTATGTCTGAAGCGGCGACTGCAGTTGTCGGTCATCTTTTTACAAATTATGACATACACAGAGTTCAGGCGAAGCACGATTTAAAGAACCCCGCGTCCGGAAAAGTTATGGAGCATATTGGAATGATAAAAGAGGGAACTTTGAGAGACTATCTCTATGTCAAGGGCGAATATGCGACGATGAATATGTATTCTATGCTTCGAGATGAATGGGATGATTTATACGGCAAAGAGTTGGGTAAATAGAAAGTAGTTGAAAGGAGGATAAAAATGGAAAGAGCAGCAACACTTCAAAGATTTTTGTTAGGCGTTCAAATTGCGGACTTGATTTTAAAAGTGTGTCTTTTTGTGGCACTGATAGTTTTAGTAATTATTGCAATCTCTTATTTGAAACAAAGAAAGAGAATCGAACTTGAATTTCACAAGAAAAAAATGAGCGAAGAAAAAACTCATGTAGATGTATTTAAAAAGGAAATCGACGATACGCTTTATGCAAAAAGAGACGAAGACGATTTGGAATAATGAATTTTAATTAAGCCGAATGAACTCGGCTTTTTTATTGCGTAAATTTATTTTCAGTAATGCCGAAAATGTTTCACAGTCGTGGTAATTATGGAATTTTTGTAACGATTTTATCTTGAATAGAAGCGGCTTATATGTTATAATTACCTTATATATTGAAAAGGAGGGATAAGATGGATTACGCAGATAAAAGACTTCTTGAGCTGGAAGAACTTGAAGAACAGTTTAAAGAATTAATAAAAAATAAAAAGCTCAAAGAAGCAAAGGCATTGATTGAAAATTTAAATGAAGTCGACGTTGCAACCCTGATAGACGAACTGGACCCTACAACAGGTACAGTAGTTTTTAGGATGTTACCTAAGGATATAGCGGCGGATGTTTTCGCAAATTTTGACAGCGAACAACAACAGGCTATTATACGTTCTTCAACGGATGCCGAAATAAAGGGAATAATGGATGAACTTTATTTTGACGATAAGGTCGACATGTTGGAGGAAATGCCGTCAAACGTGGTAAATTCTCTATTAAAGTATTCCGCTCCTGAAGAAAGAAATTTGATTAATCAGTTTTTAAAATATCCGGAAAATTCTGCCGGCTCTCTTATGACAATCGAGTATGTTTCTTTGAAAAAGGAAATGACCGTCGAAGAGAGTTTCAGAAAGATTAAACGCGAAGGTATTGATAAAGAAACTATTTATACACTTTATGTCACAGATAACTACAGGAGACTTATCGGGATTTTGTCTTTGAGGGAACTCATCGTTGCACCTGCGGAAACGAGGATCAACGATCTTATGCGTTCCGAAGTTGTGTATGTGCACACCCACGATGACCAGGAAGATGTTGCAAATCTATTTAGAAAGTACGGATTCGAAGCAATTCCGGTTGTGGATAATGAAAAACGTATAGTCGGAATTATAACATACGACGATATTATTGATATTATTGAAGAAGAAACAAACGAAGACTTCCAAATCATGGCAGCTATCACGCCGTCGGAAGACGAGTATTTGGAATCAGGCGTTTTTAATCTTGCAAAGCACAGAATTATGTGGTTGATGGTTCTTATGATTTCAAGCACCATAACCCAAAGGATTATTGCTGGATATGAATCATATCTTTACAGCGTGGTGGGACTTTCGACATTCATCCCGATGCTCATGGACACAGGCGGTAACAGCGGAAGCCAAAGTAGTACACTTGTTATTCGCGGACTCGCAACGGGCGACGTAAAGCCGAAAGATTGGTATAAAGTCATGTGGAAAGAGTTTAGAATAGCTGTCGTTGTCGGTGTCGTTCTTTCGATAATCAGTTATTTTAAAATTATTTATTTTGATAAAATGCCGAACAATATTGCACTCACAGTAAGTTTAACGCTTATTTTTGCAGTTATGACGGCAAAGGTTGTCGGTGGAATTCTCCCGATTGCCGCACACAAATTAAAGCTTGACCCGGCGATTATGGCTTCGCCTTTAATCACGACAATTGCCGATGCCACTTCATTAATAGTTTATTTCGTTTTAGCACAAAACATTATCGGTTAATTATGGCGGCAAATAGACAAAAAGTCTATGCCGCCTTTTGTATAGGAAAGGATTTTTATGAAATTATATAATAGTTTAACAAATAAAAAAGAGGAGTTTCGCCCGATTGAAGAAGGAAAAGTTTCAATATATGCATGCGGCCCGACCGTATACAATGACATGCACGTCGGAAACGTGAGACCGCAAGTTGTATTTGATGTTTTGAGGAGATTTTTCATCTATCTCGGCTACGATGTGAAATATGTTTCGAATTTCACCGACGTCGACGACAAAATTATAAACAAAGCTAATGAAGAAAACACAACAATAGACGTAATTTCAAAGAGATATATCAAGAGTGTTGAAGACGATTTAAAGGCACTTCACGTCTATGATTATCCTATCATTCATCCGACATGTACCGAGCACATGGACGACATAATCGAGTTCATTGACGGGCTTATTAAGAAGGGTTTTGCGTACGAATCAAACGGCGATGTTTATTTTAGAGTAAGGAAACTTAAGGACTACGGCAAGCTTTCGAACAGAAATATCGAAGACCTCGAAGTGGGAGCAAGAATCGAAAAAAATGAAATCAAAGAAGACCCGCTTGACTTCACGCTTTGGAAAAAGAGAAAAGAAGGCGAAGTTTATTGGGATTCACCATGGAGCGAAGGTCGTCCGGGCTGGCACATCGAATGCTCGACAATGATTAAGTCGATTTTCGGCGGCACGATTGACATTCACTGCGGCGGTGAAGATTTGAAATTCCCGCACCACGAAAACGAAATTGCACAATCCGAAGCATTAATGGACAAGCCGCTTGCACATTATTGGCTGCACAACGGTATGATCAACATCGAAAACGTGAAGATGAGCAAAAGTCTAGGCAATTTCTTGTACGCAAAGGATTTTCTCGAAAAAGAATCCGGCGAAGTTCTGAGATTTTTCATTTTGAATGCTCACTACAGAAAGCCGCTAAACTTTAACGCCGAAGCGATTGAAGCAGCAAAGACTTCTTTGAGAAGACTTAAAAATTCGAAGAAGAGACTTGTTGAACTTTTGGAAAATGCGGAAGATAAACCAGTAACGGAAGAGATTTCGAAAAAAATCGGAGAAATAAGAGAGTCATTTAAGGCACACATGGGCGATGACTTGAACACGCCGGACGCTTTTTCGGATATGTTCGCACTTTCGAAATTTGCAAACTCGGCAATTGATGAAAATTCTTCAAAGGGTTCTATTGAAGAAGCTCTGAAACTTTTCGGAGAATTTACGGAAGTGCTCGGAATTTTGCAAGAGGATGAAGAGAGCGGTATAGACTCTGAAGTGAAAGAACTCATTCAAAAAAGAGATGAAGCAAGAAAGAATAAAGACTACAAGCTCTCCGACGAAATCAGAGACCGTTTGACGGAAATGGGATATATCGTCAAAGATACTCCGAACGGCACAGAGGTGGAGAAGAAATGATAACTGACGAAGTCTATCAAATGGATGTTTTAAATCTTGCATTTTTGGGCGACGCAGTGTATGAACTTTTGGTTAGGGAAATGATTTCCACAAAAAACACGCGTGTAAATGAGCTCCACAAAGAGGCTATACACTTTGTGTCTGCAAACAGCCAATGTGCAGATTTAGACGTGATATGGGAAGACTTGGATGAACGTGAACAAACAATCGTGAAGCGTGCGAGAAATAAAAGACTGCATGCACCGAAACACACAAAGCCACAGGTTTACACTCTTGCAACCGGATTTGAAGCACTTTTCGGAGCACTCTATTTGAGTGGCGAGAAAGAGAGAATAGCCGGACTTTTCGAGAAGATAAAGGAGAATAAGTATGGAAATAATCGGTAGACAAGGCGTATATGTTGCACTTGAGGACGACAGAATCGAAAAAATTCGCCTCGTTGTCATGGACAGAAACAATGAACGCATAAAAGATATTATTGAACTTGCCGAAAAAAAGAATATAAAAATAAGTGAAGACAGAAATTTCTTCAACAAATTTAAACGCTCACATCAAGGGGTTGCACTCGTGATTCCGGAGTTTAAATATATGGAACTCGACGAAATGTTTGCACTCCCGAAAGAGGAAAGGGAAGTTGTGGTTGCACTCGACTCGATTGAAGACGTGAACAACCTCGGCTCTATCATAAGAAGTGCGAGCGTGTTCGGCGTTTCGAAAATTATAATTCCGAAAGACAGAGCGGCGGATGTTACTCCTGCGGTTATAAAAACATCGCAAGGCGGCATTGCTGACGTTGACATAATAAAGGTCACAAATCTTTCGAGAGCCCTCAAAGATGCAAAGGACAAAGGATACTTCGTCATCGGTTGCCACATGGAAGGGGAGCCTATGGAAAATTTCGTTTCGCCGCCGGTAATCATTGTCGTCGGCAACGAACACAAGGGAATTCGCCCGGGCGTTTTAAAAGAATGCGACAAGGTGCACACAATACCGATGTCCAAAAAATCAAGTGTCGGATCTCTGAACGCCGGCATTGCGGGTTCGATTATGCTCTATGAATATTTTAAGGCATTCGGAGTATAGCGACCTCATCCTGGTTGATGGGTACAATCTTCTCTTTGCGGACAAAACTTTGAAAGAACTTTCGGAAACCAGCCTTGAAGAGGCGAGACTCCGACTTGAAAGTTTGCTTTCGGGTTACTCGCTTTATGTAAAAAAACAAATTGTGGTCATCTACGACGGTCATTTTGTTAAAGACAATCGTGGAGATGAATTTATGCGTGACAATTTGGGGGTAGTTTTTACGAGAGAGAACGAAACTGCGGACTCGAGAATTGAATCGCTGTCGTTTTCGCTTTCGGAACGGTTCAATCTTACGGTTGTCACAAGCGACTTCGCTGAGCAGACGTTGGTTCTTATGAACCAAATCGAAAGAATGGGTTCAAGGGAGTTTTTAAATCGCCTGAAGGACAGCTATAAACTTGAAAAAAAGATGCATAAAAGAAAAACTCTTGTAGCCGAAAAAAGCACTTCCGATTGGAAGGAGATTTTAAAAGAGCTTCGAGAAAATCTTGAGGAATAAAAAAAGCTGATTTCCGTTTTGGAAGTCAGCTTTTTTAGGTTTTACTCATTAAATTCCATGATTGCGTTCATTATGTCGTTTGCATTTGCGATGAGCCATTTGTCGCCCTCTTTTTTAAGGAACACACTTTTTTCGAGTTCGACCATACGAATCCCGTCGACATCGACGTCTTTGATTTGCGGGGCACCCCCTTCGATTGTCGGGTTATTTAGCCCGACTTTGCTTATATATTCGCCCATATCCATCGATTTAAACTTGTACATAAGGGAACCCTCGGTTTTATCTTTTTCGATTTCTCCCGAAAGATATTTCAATGAAAGTTTCGAAAGATATGTTTCCATAAATCCTCTTTCGAAATCGTCTTCCCATTCCGTGTTTCGCATTGCCTCCTGCTCTTCAGTCAAAACGAAATCTGCAGCTTTTTTAAAATCCGCATCTTTTAAAGCGGCGAAAAAGCTGTCGACTGTTTCCTTTGCCTTGTCGGTTTCGGTCGTATTACCGCATCCATAAGTCGTCGTTAAAACGAAAATTGTAAGTATAATAAATAATAACTTTTTCATTTCTTCCTCCATTAAATTGTTGCAAAATTTTTCAACTTGAATAATTACTTAGTAATAAAATTCATATTAAAAAAATTTTGCTAATTATATTATACTATAATTTTCACAAAAATCAAAGAACACCCAATCAAAAGATTGAGTGTTTTAAAATTTATCTAACTTCTCTTCCGTTCAAGAAGTCGCACATCATTTCAAAATTGTGGCGGTCGGAGAGCATGCCCATGTGGTCACCGTTCACAACCCTAAATTTGTTCCTTATTTCCGGGGTCATTTCATCGAATGTCATACCCATCGTTGCGGAATAGAGTGGAACAACGCCGTCACCTTCGGGTGCGAGAATATTTTCTACATTTGAAAGCGATTTGTCGGATTTAACAACGAAATAGCCTGACACAACTGTCGGGTGATTGTTTCCAGCAAAGAACATTGAGTTCGGACGGTGCATAAGCATTATATCTCCGTCACGTTCGCCGTTTTCTCTGAAAATTGCAGCAACGTCGAGGAAATTTTTATATCTTTCGTCTTTCGCTCCGCGAGCTAATGCAAGGTCAGATTCTTTAAGGCTCAAGGATTTGCTGAGATTATTTTTGCTCAAATTTTGAATTAATTCTTCGTAAGTCTTGTGTCTTCCGTTTATTGCTCTAAGGAATTCTTTTTGATTTGTTTCATCCACAAATTGCATCGGATATTTTTCGAGCATTCTCTTTGCAGGGAAGAGCTCAACCATCGATACAAAACTGGAAACTACTCTTGTGTCGAGACCCGTAAATGCTTTGATGGCGCTGTCTATAAAACTGTTTACGAGAATTGAGTTTGCAACATAATGGTGCGTAGTCGGAGCACCTTCATACGGAGTTCCGAATGAAAGATATTTGTCGACTTTGTCGTCGTTGTCTTTTAAATAGATAGCCGAGATAATACCGCCCATGCTGTGTGCAATAAGGTCAACTTTGACTTTGCCGCCGTCTGTAATTTTGTCGATGAATTGTCCTAATTTTTCAGCGGATTCAACATTTGATTTTCTCCAGTCGTACGAGAAGAGATAAACCGGTCTGTCCGGGAAATTTGTCATGAGATTTTTTAGAAGCGGCGTGTATTGTGAGAAAGGTCCCGCATGTCTTTTAATTGACGGCACATTTCTTAAATCACCTTGTTGAAAAGTGTATAGAGTGTCATTTGTATCTAAACTCAAATCTTCTGTGACTTTTTTGGAATCATATCCAATTGGCGGATAAATCATCTTCATGTTTTTTTCGTTTTTCGGTGAAATCATGCCGCTCGTCTTTTCTTCTTCACTAAGTAAGCTCGGGTCAATATTAAAAAGTTCCGAGCCTGCGACACCAGGCACAAAAATAATAGGCTTTTTATCTAAATTTGTTTCGTGAACTTCATCATCCAAAATATAACATTTCAGTGAATCGACAAGTTCATCATTTGTTATTTTGTCAGTTGAATAATATTTATCTGAACTCTCTTCAAAAACCCTTGTTGCAAATGAATAATCTTTATTATTTAACTTTGAAAAATCCGAAACAGTTATAAGTCTTGTGTTCCTGGATAAATCAACGGCAGTATTTCTAAATGTGTTTGCATTTCTGAAATAGAAATGATCCCTTTGAGAATACGGACCGTTATTTGTTGCAGCTCCAACATTTGGGTACATGCTTGTAAAAAGAATTATGTCTTTCTTGTCGTTATAAACAAGACTGTTTGCCATTTCGAGTGCAGCGGTCGGGTTTGAAAAACCGAATGGAATAAGCGAGTTAAAAGCATTTTCGATTTTAACCGAATCGGTCGTTTTCCTTTCAACTGTGGTTGCACTGTTGTTATAAGAAATAAGTGTTATTGAAACATTTCCGGCTTTAATAAGAGCATCGGAAAGTGCAGTCACTTGATTTTTAATATTTGCGAGAGAGCTGTTGTACATACTCCTGTCGATTAAAAATACAACTTCTCTTTTGTTTCTTTCATAATCTGAAGGAATAGCTGTAGTGTCTTTTACGGTGTCTTGGAAATCATTCTTTGCGTAGATTACTCCGGTGCTCAAAATGAGTCCAAATACCATAAAGATTGCTAATAAAATTGATGTTTCTCTTGTCTTCATAAGATCCTCCTTTAATTTTGATAAACTACTAAATTTATCAGTACAGATACATTATACCATATTAACGTGAAAATTATGCAGAAAAATCAATAAATTTAACAAAAAAATAAAATAATTAATAAATAATAAATTTTATGACAATTTTAGATTGCGTAATATCGTCAATATATATAATGCTTAAATTCGGCATTTATAGAAATAAAAGATAAAAAAATTATTTATACAAATGTATATGATTCAATTGTTTATACTACATAAAAAATATGCTTTACCATTATAATGCACATCTAAGTTCGGAGGAAATTAATAAAAGTAGTGATTGCAGTTGTGATTCAGTATTCGAAAAATCTTATGAAATTTGAAAAAGAAAAATATATAATAAAAAAATTCCAATTTTTCCCAAACAAAAAACACCCAATCAAAAGATTGAGTGTTTTAAAATCTATCTAACTTCTCTTCCGTTCAAGAAGTCGCACATCATTTGTAAGTTTCCTAAGTCAAGAAGCATTCCGATGTGGTCGCCGTTAACAACTCTGAACTTGTCTCTGATTTCAGGGCTCATTTCTTCAAATGTCATACCCATTGTTGCAGAGTATAGAGGAACCATTCCGTCTCCTTCCAGTGTGCTGATTCCATTAACTTTGTATAAGATGTCTTGATTTCCAGGGAAATATCCTGAAACAACTGTAGGGTGATTGTTTCCTACGAAGAACATTGAGTTTGGACGGTGCATAAGAAGAACATCTCCGTTTCTTTCACCGTTAACTCTGTATAATTTAGAATCTTCAATGAATTGATTATATCTATCGTTGGATACATTGCTCATTGCCATATCAACAGTTGCTAAATCAGCAAGACCTGAAACTTTAGCATCAGCGGCTGCTTGTAAAATTTTATCATAACTGCTGTTTGAGTTTAAAATTCTTTGGAAGCTATTTAAATCTCCTGTTGAAACAAATTGATAAGGATATTTTTCAAGCATTCTTTGTGTTGGAAGAAGTTCAACCATAGAAGTGAAGCTTGATGCAACGTCAGGTTTGATACCGACAAGTTTTTCAATAACAACGTCAAGGAATCCGCCTACGAGACTTTTGCTTGAAAGTGTGTTGAAAGCAGAAGGAGCTCCTTCATAAGGAGAACCGAATGACAAATATTTGTCAACTCTGTCGTCGTGTTCTCTTAGATAATGTGATGAAACAATACCGCCCATGCTGTGTGCAATAAGGTCAACTTTAACTTTTCCGCCGTCTGTAATGCTGTCGATGAATGCAGCTAATTTTTCAGCTGAATCAATATTTGACTTTCTCCAATCGTATGAGAAGAGATAAACCGGTCTGTCCGGGAAATTCTTCATAATAGTTCCGAGAAGTGAAGAATACATTGCAACAGGACCTGCATGTCTTTCGAATACATTAACTTTTCTCAAGTCGCCTTGTTGCAAACCATATAAATTTTCGTTTGAATATAAATTTAAATCGTCGTTAGCTTTTGTTGCATCATATCCGATAGGAACCCAAATTCTATTAGCTGATCTTTCTTTATCGCCATAAATCATGCCGATAGCTTTTTCTTCAGGTGATACTAAGCTTTCATCAATTTTGAAAAGTTCAGAACCTGCAATACCAGGGATAAAAATAATAGGTTTTTTGTCTAAATTTCTGTCGTGTTTTTCATCACCGAGAATATAATCTCTAACTGAACTTACAAGTTCTTCGCTGTTCATTTTGTCAGCTGCATAATATTTGTCTGAGTTTTCTTCAAAAACTCTCTTTGCAAATGCATAATCTCTATTATTCAAATTTGAGAAATTAGAAACAGTGATTAATCTTGTGTTGTCAGCAAGTAAATCTGCTGCGTTTTTAAATCCGTTTGCATTTCTGAAATACATGTGGTCTCTGTAAGTGAAAGGTCCTTTATTTGAGATAGGTCCTAAGTTTGGATATACATTTGTGAAAAGAACAACGTCTTTCTTTTCTTCGTAACGGATACCGTTTGCCACTTCAAGAGCCAATGACGGATTTGAGAAACCGAATGGTGAAATGTATCTGAGTGAATTTTTGATTTTGTTCAAATCAGTAGATTGTCTTACAAGAGTTGTTACATTACCGTTGAAAGCAATAACTGTAATTGAAAAATTTCCTGCTTGAAGTAATTGATCGGAAAGATCACTTACTTGATTTTTAATGTCAGCGAGAGCATTGTAGTCTGTGTACATACTCCTGTCAATTAAAAATACAACTTCTTTTGCGTTCTCTGTTGGAACATTTGCATTATCTCTTACAGCACCCGGGAAATCATCATGAGCAAAAATTGCTCCTGTGTTCAACATGAGTCCGAATACCATAAAGACTGCCAATAAAATTGATGTTAGTCTTATCTTCATAAAGTCCTCCTTTATTTACGATAAAAAATATTATCTTTATCGTTAGTAAATATATTATATCATAATTTTAGTTAAAAGTAATAGCTTTTTTCATCAAAACAAACAAAAATTTTAAAAAAATTACATATAAAAACTTTTTACACAAATTACAATCGTAGTATAGCAACTACTAGTAAGAGCGAAAAATCAATCAATTATCAAGCAAAGGTGCAAATATTGAGATTTATTTATTTTATTTTGTTTTTTTGTTGCTTTTTATAAAATTCGAAATTTATAAATAAAAATTAGCTGTAGGACATAAAAAATAAAAATCTTTAAGAATAAAAATATTATTTTAAATTTCCTCTCGCCGATTTGATAGCTATTATCAAAATGAAAAGCTTTCTATTATATATAGACATAAAAAATCTCTGCACCAATCACTTCGATTCATACAAAGATTTCAATTGACTATTTTGCTTTCGGTTTTTTAATATTTATCCCAACGGCCATTCCAAGCATCATTCCTATACCTATGCCGACCGCCATTTCATCTGCGAAAATGGAGCCAAGGGCGGCACCCAAGCACATGCCGATTGACATTCCCTCCGCCATATAGTTATCGTCGCCCTTTTCATGCTTTTCGTCGTGCTTTTTTGCGGAGCTAACTGCGACATAAGCCGCACCCACAACAAGCACAAGCGGTATAATTATTTTCGACATATCTTCTAAAAAATCCATAAAACCTCCAAGACTATTTATAACTCACAAAATTTTCCTTCTCCAAATCATAGAAGACGGTGGATTGTAGCTCGCCACGTTGGTCCTTCCACGAATCATACTCGATTTTAGTCTTTTTAAACCCGAGTTTTTCGTACACATGCTGCGCACGTTTGTTTTTGAGATTCGTCGTGAGAAAAATGAGTTTTGCCCCCATATTAAAAAGCTCCTCGATAAAAAGGCTCAAAACAACTCGCCCTATGCCACGCTCCTGATAATCGCTTTCGCAAATTTTTATTCCGATTTCGCATTCACTATCGTCCGACATCTTGTAATTCATCTCGCCGATCGGAATATCCTTGTACTCGATAATGAGCGTTCGTTTCTTGTCCGTATAATTTTCGATTTGGTTTTTAATTCTCTCCGCATTTGTATGAAAGCCGTCGGGAAAACCTGCATGTGCCATAACACTGCCGTCGTTCCACCACTTTTCGAGTTGTTTTGCATCGGATTCGATAGCATTTCGAATCAAAATATCTTTATAATTTATATTCATTTATCGCCTTTCATTTTAAATTTCTATATTAAGAATTTCGCAAATATTTTTGTATGCGATTTTTTCCATCTCGTCAGCACTGAAATTCATCTCGTCCAAAATATCGCAGTATCTTTCGTAGACATCTTCAGCTTTTGTCTTGTAAACTTGCGGGAAATCCGTTCCGAAAATGAGCCTGTCGGCACCAAAATTTTTCAGAATACGTTCCGTCATACCGGCACCGTAAATCTCGTAGAGCTTCGGCAGAATATATGAAATGTCCGCAAAAGTCGTCCCGCTTAGCGCATCCTGCCACTTCATACCGCCGAGATGCGACGTGATAAATGTTATGTCCGGAAAAACTTGAATCATCTTATTTATTCTGTCCGGCGCACAGTCGTCGTGAAAACCGACCATAGTCGGATTTGAATGCACCATGACGGGAATCTTAAGCTCCGCCGCCTTGCGAAGGATAGGAACCATTCTGAGATCGTCGAACGGAATATTGAGGTTGTTCGGGTGAATTTTGAGTCCCGAAAGACCGTCTTTTTTGATTGCATCCTCGAGTTGTTCAACCGCAACGTCGAGCATATAAGCCCCGACATTTTGAACATCGGCGAATGCGATAAAAAGTCCGTCCGAATTTCGCACGACATCGCCGAGCCAACTGTTGTTCTTTGTCGTCTCCTGATACATAAATGGATCGTTCGTCGGTTGCAGAATAAACTTCTTCACATTATATTTTTTCGCAATCTCAATAAAATACTCTTTTTTTGAATAAGTCCACTCGCATCCCGGGTCACCCTCGAAATACTCTCTGAACTCGTCCGTCACCAAATGCGCATGTGCATCGACTTTCGGAATCTCTCTCCACTTCATAAAATCACCTCTCATTAATATTATATCATAAAAGCGTGAAGGGGAGGAGCGGGGGAGTGTGAGAATTTTTTGATATATGTATGTAGTGTTATTTATAAATTCATCCATAATTGTGTGTTTCCAAAAATTTGTTCCATTCATTATCCATCTTGGCGGCGATACGCCTTTTTACGCGTTCGGTTACGAAATCGAAGATTTCTACCTCACCCGTAAAAAAACCGGTCGCCGCTACGGGCGGTGTTGAAAATTAATACAATCAAATATGTTATACATGTGTGTTTATCTATATCTCATGCGTCGCAATGTTATAGCCCTAACCCGTGCTTTTGATTTGACAAAATCAAAAACACGATGGTAGGTCTTCCGCAAAGACGTCCGACGACATTTCGACGTATAGGAGAAATGAGTCGTTGACGTCGACTGAGCATGCGACGCTACAAACAACGTCATCTCATACAACAATAAAACACATACAGTAATATATTTTCACATTGTTATATTTACTGCGTATAAAATATTTACAGTATATAAATCCACCCATCATTGTGTGTTTCCCAAAAAAGTAGCGTCGGGTTACATCCCGACGCCAAATTTTGTGTATAGGGAATATGTATCATCACCAACAACGTTGTGTCCAAAAAATATAGAACCCAAAACCCATATACAATATATAAATTCACCCATCATTCTATTTTTTCAAAATCTCTTCATTCCTTTATCCATCTTGGCGGCGATACACCTTTTTATCTCATCTCGCGACGAAATCAAAGATTTCTGTTCGATGGATAAACTTATGCGTCGGGATGTTATAGACATAACCCGTACTGTTTGATTTGAAAAATCAAACAGACGATGGTAGGTCTTATGCAAAGACGTCCGACGATATTTCGACGAATAGGAGAAATGAGTCGTTGACGTCGATTGTGAACCCGACGCTACCTACGGCGTATATGGCACAATACAACAAAAAAGAACCGGTGTTTACCGGTTCCCATATTTGTATTGTAATTTGCCCGGCATTTTCGATGAGAAACGCTTAGATGAAATATTTTAGAAGTGAGGCTTTTTGCGGCAGGACATCGTTACTTCTCGCTCAAAGACGAAATCAAAGATTTCTTTTTCGCGTCGTAAAGTATGCCAGCCGCTACGTCCGGCGTTTACAACATTATACGTCATCAAAACTTTATCGCAAAATAGCACGCAAATTATTTAAACTATTTAGCCTTTTGGAATCATAGAGTTAAGTATGTCAAAGATATTTATTGGGTAGTCGTCTTCTCTGATCACCTTGTCCCAGTCAATTAGATCTTCTGCGTTATAGATTTCATCCGGTAAAATCACGCTGCCATCTTTTAGGCTAATGCTAGGCGAAAACTCAAGAACATCATCCCTATACCTTATTGTGATCTTCGCGTTTGGTGCTATCTCGCTAATATTTTGACAGACAAGTGTAGTTCCAGTGCACGCGCAATTGTCCATGTAGTTGTTAACCACTTCTTTTAGCTCGCCTCCCTCAGTAAGTTCGAGCTCTTTTAGTGCGACTGAAGCATTTTTGTACTTCGGCACCACAAGGTAGCACTCTTGACCGTTAAGAATAGGAGTTTCTGAGCCCTCAATATTTTTTGTTGCAAGGAGCATGCTTGGATCTTCATAGTTATTAAACATATTTTCCCAAGGATCCAATTTTTGAAGTGTTTTCTTAAGACTGTCTTCGTCAAAAGCGGCCCCAAGAAAAATTATAAAGGCTTTGTACTTTTCGTCTTCCGGATCTATGCCTAATTTTCTAGCCATCCTTATATATTCACTTGAGATTGGATCCATATCAAACTTATTTAACTTAAGCTCTAAAGTTACAGGGCCCATAAAATTAAAGTAGCAACTTTGATTAAAGATAAAACAAGGCTTGCCGACCTCGTCTATATATATTTGGCGATTTGTTGAAGCAAAATCGTCCCATAAATGATTTAGAACTAAGCCAGTGTAGTTATTTGGCGAATTTATAAACGTATAGTCATGTATGTCTGGGTAATAGATATTGGTGTTCAAATCCCTATCTTCCTTTAAACTATTTTCAATATTAGAAAGAAGCTCGTCCTTTTCTACGCCGAAGTGCTTCATAAGGTCAAAGTCTGAGATGTACTTGCCATCAGGTAGAGAAAAGTTAAATACTTCGTACGTAGTGTAATCGCCCTCCCAAAAATTATATGTTTCAATCATAATGCTTAGAATGCTTTCGTCTTGATACACAGAGAAGTCCGCGTAAACACCTGGGTCATCGTCCTCTATCTCACTTTTGTGCTTTTCGTATAGCTCCCTAAGGTACTTTTCAGTCCCGTCAATATCTTCATTTGCATCCTTCGCATCGGCGCTATCCAAAAGTATCTTAGGTAAGTGCATGCCAGGGCCTTCCTTACTAACATAGTCTATATACTTTTCGTCGACAAAGTTCTTCCAAATCTCTCTATCCTCGACATAAGTAGACATAGAGCTGAAGATGGCGCCCTTAACGTATTTTAAAGCCTCGGGGGTCTTGGATTCTGACTTGTCAGAATCTTCTTTAGCATTAGAATCTTCTTTCATACTTGTATCTTTCGTCGTAGAATTTGCCTTGTTTATGTTTTCTTCCTTTTGCTTTGGAGAAATATTTTCATTCTTGCATCCACATATTAGCAGCACCGCTAGCATTGAGACAAGCAATATTTTTCCTTTCATAAAATTACCCCCTTAAAATAACATTATAATCTTATCGATCATTCTAAGTATATTATACAACTTTTTTCGATTTAACACATCACCCAAAATGAGGACATTTTAAAGACGTTACAAAATAGCAAACAAAAGTCAATTGATTAAAACTTGCATATAAATATGTAACAAAAATCCGCAAGGCGTGCCTCACGGGTTTTATCGGAAAGTATAGAATTATTTATTTTGTAATTTTCTAATTATAGTTGCTTTCTTTTCTACAGGGTCCCAGAATATGTTTTCACCGTCTCTAAGACCGAGTGCCCTTGCTATATTTGCGATAGGTAGCATCGTTCTGCCGCTTTTTATCTCCGGCATAACGTCGCTTTCTCTCTCTTCGCCGTTTACGATGATCTTGTTTGTGTCAACCGGGATTTCAATCTTGAAATTGTCATCTTCGAGGAAAACGGTTCTCGTTTTTGCGTCCCAACTAACCTTCATTTCCAATGCTTCGGCAAGATATCTGATAGGTATCATAGTTCTTCCGTCTTTGATATATGGAGCGATGTCCATCTCGATTATAGTCTTGTCTCCGTTAATGTACTTTTCCAGGTCTTTACAAACAACTGTTAAAATCATCTTTAGTATTCTTTCGTCAGCTTCTTTTACTTCGGGCTTTTCTTCTTTAACATCTTCTTTAACATCTTCTTTAACTTCTTCTTTTGCTTCTTCTTTTTTGTCCTCTTTTGTTTCTACTTTTTCGCTTGTTTTCTCTTTCTTGTCTTCTGCAGGTTTTTTGCCGCATGCCGCTAATGAGAAAATCATTGCGACTACCAATAATAATGCTAATCCTTTTTTCATTTTTTCATCCTACTGTTTTATATATAAATGTCTTCTCTTCTTACTATTTATATTATAGCTGGCCTTTTACTTTATTACATCAGCCAAAAGAATGATTCATTTTTTATTTAAACTGTTCATGGTATTCGGTCAATCCAAGGCCAAAGTCATCAGGATGTTCTGCATCAGCATTAAAAAACGCAACAAAGACACTGTTTTCTGAATACCAGCAAACATATCTTGTCAGTTCTCCGCTTTTGGGATCCACTTCATCATAGTCTTCAAAGTGGGCACCTGGCACGCCAATATATTCTGCTACTTCTTCATAGGTCATCCCCTGAGTTTCGTAATAGTTATCTTTAAAGTATTTAGCTATTTTTTCAAGTTCTTCTTCGCTAAGCTTTGAGATATCTCCTGGATATATATTTTGGCTTCCGCCTGTAACCTCCAGCATGCCTGTCTCGTCTGAATATGCTACTGTCGGTTTTTCTTCACTTTCTGATTGTGGGTCTAGTTCATCTTCGTCAATGGCCTTTGGCATGGCCCAAGTCTCTGTGAAGCCAAAGTTATCAGGACTATCCTTGTCAGCAGTAAACACCATAGAAAGGAAGTGGTCTGGTGAATACCAAAAAATGCTTTTTGTAAGCTCTCCATTTTCATTTTCTTCATCATGGTCTACAAAGTGAGCACCTGGCACGCCAATGTATTCTTCTACTTCTTCATAGGTCATGCCTTGTGTTTCTTCCATATTTTTATCAAAATATTCATATATTTCTTTTAATCTTTCTTCACTGAGCTCTTCGATGCCTTCTGGAGTTGTAAATATTCCTTCACCGTGAACCTCTATCATGCCCTTGGCTTTTGCTTCTTCCTTCTTTTCTTCTTTCTTTTCTGTGTCTGCCTTGTTTTCTACCTTTTCGCTTGCCTTATCTGCCTTGTCGTCAGCAGGTTTTTTACCGCATGCCACTAATGAGAAAATCGTTGCCAGAACTAATAATATGGATAATCTTTTTCTCATTTTTTTATCCTCCTATTTTTCTTAATCTCTAACCCTTTGGAATCATAGAGTTCAGCACCTCAAACAAATTTATTGAATACCCTTCTTCTTCTATATAATTCTTCCAATCAAGCAAGCCTTCTGCGTTATAGATTTCATCCGGCACGATGAGGCTGCCGTCTTTTAAACTGATCGATGGTGAAAACTCAACAATGTCATCATGGTACCTTATAATGATTTTCGCATTCGGAGCTATTTCGCTGATGTTTTGACAGATAAATGTATTGCCGGCACAAGCATAAGAATCAAGATATTCGTTTTCGACCTCTTTTAATTTGCCTTCATTGGAAATTTCAAGCTCTTTCAGTGCGACTGAAGCATTTTTGTACTTCGGCACCACAAGGTAGCACTCTTGACCGTTGAGAATAGGAGTTTCTGAGTCCTCAGCATTTTTCACTGCAAGGAGCATGCTTGGATCTTCATAGTTATTAAACATATTTTCCCAAGGATCCAGTTTTTGAAGTGTTTTCTTAAGGCTGTCTTCATCAAAAGCGGCCCCAAGAAAAATTATAAAGGCTTTGTACTTTTCGTCTTCCGGATCGATGCCAAGCTTTCTCGCCATCTTTATATATTCATCGGAGATTGGATTTTCATCAAATTTGTTTGACTTAAGCTTTAGTGTCACAGGTGCTTGTGGGTTCGTATATTCTCCTGTATTAAAGACAAAATTCGGCTCACCCATTTCATCAATATAAATTTGATTGATTGTGGCATCATAATTGTTCCACAAATTATTAAGAGCTGCTCCGGTGAAGTTTCTTGGATTATAAATAAAAGAAGAGTCGCAAACGTTTGCATAGTAGATTTTTGTAAGAAATTCTTGCTCTTCCTTCAAATTACTTTCAACTAATCCCAAGAGCTTATCCTTTTCTACGCCAAAATTTTCCATAAGCTCATAGTCGCTAATGTACTTGCCATCGGGAAGAGAAAAGTTAAATACGTTGTAAATAGGTGAGTCGCCTTCCCATAAACTGTAAGTCTCAATCATAATGCTTAGTACGTTCTCGTCTTGATAAACAGAGAAAGCTGTGTATATACCGGTGTCGTCATCCTTCATATTGCTCTTGCAGTTTTCGTATAGTTCTTTGACACCTTGTTCAATCTCGTCAATCTTAGCGTTTGCATCCTTTGCGTCCTTTGAATCCAATAGAATTCTTGGCAAATGCATGCCCGGTCCTTCCTTATTAACATAGTCTAAATGTTTTTCATCAACAAAGTCCTTCCAAATCTCCCTGTCTTCAACATAACTGGACATAGAGCCGAAGATTGCACCGACAACGGGCTTTAAATCTTCCGAAGTCTTGGTGACGGAATTTTCAGTATCGGACTTGTCATCGTCGGATTTGTTAGTGTCGGATTTATCATTGTCGACTTTGTCGGACTCTTCTTTAGTATCAGAATCTTCTTTCGCACTTGTATCTTTCGTCGCAGAATTTTCTTTGCTTACAGCATCGTCTACTTGTTTCGTGGAAGTGTTATCATTCTTGCATCCGAATATTGTCAGTGCCGCGAGCATTGAGACAAGCAATATTTTTCTTTTCATAAAATTACCCCCTTAAAATAATATTATAATCGCACAGATTATTCTAAGTATATTATACAACATTTTTCACTTTATCACATCACCCAAAAGGATGATTTTTAATCGACTTTAACTCGCATAAATTATATAATAAAAATCCGCAAGGCGAACCTCACGGATTTTTTCAAGGAGTATCGATATGAGTTTTTTGTATAGTTATTTGATGTATGTGTCACATTTTATACATCGCGTTTTTATTAGAATTCCTACTTAATTTTTACCGGATTTGAGTTTTAAAAATATAAAAAAAGTTGCAATAAGAATGAAGAAAGATCCGAGAGCGATAAACACAATTGAAATTTTGTTTAAATCATCAAGAGAGTTCTTTTTAAATTCTTCAGCAGTGTGAACGCCTTCCATAAGCGGATATATGTCTAGATTTTCCACCGGAACGATTTTATTTCCGTTTTGAATTCCGATGACAGTGTATAAAAGCGGTCCCTGATCTTTAAAGACCCTGTATGAGTAACAGTATCTGTCAACATACTTTGCATAGGAAACGCCTTTGTATTCTTTATCCGGCGGGGGACAGTAGTCACTTTCCGAAAGATACGCTCTTCCTGTAAGCTTGTCCTTAAAAATATTTAAAGGGTAAGCACCGATGTTTTCTTCTGTTATGTCGTCCCAATATTCCGCAACATTAATTGAGGTCAAGATTCGGGGGTCAATTTCAATATCCCCGATGAAAGACCTTGCAATCAAATATCTGGATTCGCATACATCGCCGTTCACACCGTGAAATCTCTCTTCGAAATAATCTGAGGGTAGGGGAGCCCATTCGAATTCTTGGTCTGTACCCTTAATATGTTTAAAAACCTCCATAGATCTCGTTGCTGCAAAATATGGAATGATGACTCCGGTAACGGGGTCTATAATAGGGAGTTCGTATTCGAGTTCGCCTGAAACTGTAACAAGCTTTCCTTCATTTCGACTGTCGATTTTACCGTCAAGAATGGAAACAATGTTGGAGAGCTCTTTGTCTTTTTGAGGAATCTCTCTTTTTAGGTCATAAGCAATTATAAGAGAAACTACTCCGACAATAATACAAATAATAATCCTTTTCATACGGCCTCCTCAGATTTCCATTTTAGGTATTAAAACTATAATAATATAATTATACTTTATATTTAAACTTTTGGCATCACCCGATTGGGTGATATTGAAAATAAAATGTCCGCTTGTATAAAAGAAAACAGCTTAGGTTGTCCTAAGCCGTTTCCTTTATATAGGGGTTCTATTCGAATATTTTTCGGATAATTGTCACTTGTTTGGTTTTTGCATCCCAAAGGATATCTTTTCCATCGACAAGACCGATAGCTCTTGCGATATTTGCAATAGGGAGCATAGTTCTTCCGTCTTTAATTTCCGGTTTAACGTCGCTTGTGTAAACTTCACCGTTGACAATAATTTTATTTGTGTCAACAGGAATTTCAACTTTGTATTTATCGTCTTCGATGATGACAGTTCTTGTCTTTTTGTCCCAAGTAACGCTCATGCCAAGCGTTTCAGCGATATATCTTATAGGAAGCATAGTTCTTCCGTCCTTGATATATGGAGCTACATCCATAGCTGTGTGGCTGTTTTCACCATATGCCTCGTTGTTCATGTCTTTTGAGTTAATAGTAAGAATAACTTTTCTTTCTGCTTTTTCAGCCGGCTTTTCAATTGGGTTTTCTTCTTTTTTTATTTCAGACTTTTCGTCAGTCTTCTTTTCTGTCGGGATACTTGGTCTTTTTGGTATATATGGTGTATAGTCATCTTCTACTTCCGGCGTTTCCGGAGCCTCAGGTTCTTCAGGCTTTTCAGGAGTTTCCGGTTCATCCGGAGTTTCAGGTGTCTCAGGAGTTTCCGGTTCTTCCGGTCCTATTGGTCCTTCGTCTGCCGGGTCTTTAGGATCCGGATTATACGGATCTATTGGTCCTTCCGGACCGGCTATAAGAGGCAGTGAAGGCGATGTTGTGTATTCACTTTGCCCATCATTAAGTACAACAGAATAAGGGTCAGTATCTACTTCAATATACAAGTTATTAGAAAATTTATACTCCGAATTGGTTATACTTAATTTCAACTTATACTGATAAACTTTCCCTTCTATAAAAGTTTTTTCATCAATATTTTCTTCAACCGGTGGACTTTGATTCTTATCTACCCGACACCAATTAACAAAGCTTACATCAACTATGTCTTGCAAATCTCTATCGACTACATTGAAAGTAAGTGGCTTTATAGTTTCTCCGGCTTTTAATACCTCTTTAGTATTTGCCCTAATAACAATTCCATTTATTAATTCCACTGCAAAACTGGTCGTCGTCATAAATGATAAGCAAAGTACTATTGCCATCACAATGGCGACAAAATTTCTCTTCTTCATAATTCAACCTCCTAAATTAAAATTTTTTAATTTTCCTTAGTTCTATCATAGATGCCAAATATATCAAGTCCGAATTCTTCAGGATCATCTTTCTCGGCAGAAAATATTGTGTAGAAGACAGTATCTTCTCCATACCAGAAAATGTATTTTTGAAGTTCTTCGGTTTCCTCATCGACATCATCGGTTCCCACAAAGTGAACACCCGGAGTGCCAATTATCTTCACTACATCTTCATAAGGTAAACATAGCGTTTCTTTTTCATGTTCTTCGAAGTATTCATTTATTTCTTTTATTCTTTCATCAGTAAGCGTTTCGAGATTTTCCGGGGTATCGTCAGGATTTCCGTCAGCAATTTCTATCATGCCGGTTTCTTTCGAAGCTTCCAGTTTCTTTTCTTCTTTCTTTTCTGTGTCTACTTTTGCTTCATCGTTTGATTTCGTTTCAACTTTTTCGCTCTTTTTTTCCGCCTTATCGTCCGCAGGTTTTTCTCCGCATGCTGTCAAAGAGAAAACTAATGCGATTGCTAATAATAATGCTAATTTCTTTATCATATTTCTTCCTCCTAAATTAATTAAATATTGCTATTATCCAAATATTCCTCCATTTTCGACTAACCAAATAGATTAAATGGGAAGAACAAAAATTCGCTTGTTGTGTAGTAGTTATCGTCTTGACGTATTACTCGATAGCTCGTGTATGAGAAGAGTATAGCTCTATATGATGCCAATTCACCCTCTCTTGTGCCGAAGGGTAGGGGAATGGAGAGTAGCAAGACGACGCACAAAATGATTATTATCTTTTTCCTTTTATTCATTTTTCTTTTGCTCATACATAACAACCTTATTCATATAAAGCATTTTTATTCTTCCTAAGTATATTATACAATGCTTCGTACTTTAGCACATCACCCAAAAGGGTGATTTTTAAAATATATATTTCGTTTCCAAAGAAAAGGAAAGCGGCTTATTAGTTAAGCCGCTTTTATGGTTTGTATGAAATTAAGCTATTGCAGCTTTTTTCTTTTTTCTTTTGATAATAAAGTAGACGCCGAGTCCGATGAAGCCCAGTCCGAGCACCAAGCCGGTTTTAGCAGAGGTCTTGTTATCGCTAATCCTACTGCTCTTGAAATCATCTTCGCTTACTATGCCTTTGTTCATTGGTATTACACCTATGCCGTCATCAAGCATCAACCAGTCTCCTTTTTGCACTCCGACTATTGTGAAGTCTAGCGGCTCTTCCTCGTTGCATATACTGTATGAGTATCTTCGTTTGCCGGCATCTTTTTTATATCTAATGCCTTTGAAAGTATTATTGTTGTAGTTATCTATCCTTTCACGCTTGGCAAAAATTTCGCTGAAAAAAGTCTTGCAATGATGATCGCTATAGTAAATGTATAATTCGCAGTCGCTCATGTCTTCTTTGCTTGGCTTTTTCCAGTCAGTTCTCGAAAGACTCGCAAGGAATTTCGGGTCTATGTTGTATTCGCCGATATGTGTTGGGGCTACAAGTGTAGTTGCTTCGGGTTTGTCGCTATTAATCGTCTTACCGGATTTGTTGTGGACACTGTTCCAATCGAACTCATAGTCGTAGTCGGATTCTATGATGATGTGCTTAAATTCTTCCACAACTCTACCCGCAGTGATATATGGAATACTCACCTTAGTCACCGGGTCGTAGATAGGTAGTTCGGGCTCAAGTCTACCTGCAAGTATCACTACCTTGCCTTCGTTTGCACTGTCCACCTTGCCATCATTAATGTAGACGGCATTGTTCATGGCGGTCTCTGCACCGGGATTCATTATTAAGGTGCTTATAGTGCCGATAAGACAAAATACACCCAGAGTTATAAATATGATTATTTTTTTCATAATTGCCTCCTTTTAATATCGTTACTCAATCTTATCTGTCCTTGTACTTATATTATATATATTTTTTTGCTTTACTACATCACCCGAAAGGGTGATTTTTTGAAAATTATTTCATAAGAAAAGCACTCCCATAATCAGGGAGTGCCTCTTTTAGTGTGTGGTATAAAATTATTTAGCAAATTCTATGTCTGCCGCTTTTACGTGTAGCTCACATGGATTGTCTTCCTTGTCCGTTTTAACAACTGTTCCTGTTATTGTAAGCTCTGCATCTCTTTCGCTAAGCTTGTCTTTTAATTCAGGATGATCGTCGATGTCGTCAACGATGAAAGTTGTTATGTTTTGACCGCCTTCTTTTAAGTCTATGCAGATTGTTGGTTCTTCAGCCGTAGAAAGAATATTAACCTTGCCTATTATTGTAACTTTTCTTCCATCTTTTTGTTTACCTTGCATCATTTCGATTGAGAATTGGGCCAGGTTTTCCGCATTGGTAATAATCAGGTCGCCGTCTGCATGTAAATCTTCTGTTTTTTCAGCCGATTCATCTGCCGGCTTTTTGTCTTCCGTTTCTTTGTCTTTCGGTGCTTCGCTTGTCGTTGTTTTTTCTTCTTTCGGTGCTTTTTCTTTATTGCATCCAATCATTGTGAATGCCGATAATATTAATGAGATGCACAATAAGGTGCATAAAAATTTATTTCTCATAGTTTCCTCCTTTAAATTTTTCTGTAAATAGCGTTTGCTATTTATTATCAAGTGTCTCATTCAGCTTTTTCTTGTTTTCTTCCACTTCATCAAGAAGTCCCTTGTCTATGACTTTCTTTAGCTCTTTGTTCTTCTTTAGATTAAGCCTATTGCCTTTAAGCTCGGAAGAATTTTCGCCATCGATAATCTCGTTGGTTAGATCTGTGAGCTTCTTAATAAATTTATCTTCACAACGCAAATTACTAATCTCGTGTTTGGTCTCGTCTTCGTAGTGGTGTCGTTCATCTATATTTCTATACTGCAAGTAGATTGTGTAGTAAAAAACGAATCCTGAAACCAGCAGTATCCAGTAGAAATTTCTGTAGTCTTGAAACTTAGTGTTATCAAACATACTCATGGCTGCAACCATCCTCAGCACAAAGGCTGCGACACCGCCGAAGATTTCGACAAGTACTGAGCAGATCAAGAGCTTGGTGAAGTTTATAGGCACGCTGCCCATAGTTTCTTTTGTTCTGGCGTTGACTGCAACGTAGTGAAGCAGGTTTTTGCCGTTTTTCTTTTGCAGATAGCTGTATAGCCAAACAGGGAGGTATGCCGCCTTCCACGAGTCTCCTTTGACACTGTAGTCTTCTTTATCCCATCTGACCCCTCTGTCGTAGTCCTCGATGGTCTCTTTGGCTGCAAGTCTTGCGACGTCGGAGCTTTGAGCCTCGACTGTGTCTCTCAAGGCATCGATATTGCTGTCTCTTTTTTCCGATGTGTAGCCCTTCATGTAGTTCGCATTAAATTTCACGCAATTTTCTGTGTCGAACGGCATGATGGCGTTGATGATGTTGGTCGTCTTATCCTTTGCAGTGTAATCCAGTTTATCACTGCTTGCTTCTATGGATAGGTCATCAATGAAGATGTCGAAGTCTCTTCCAACTTCGTAACTGTCGGCGTCATATGTGTAATATGTTTTGTCGTCATCTTTTTTTTCGTGACGTGCGGTTTCGATTTCGCCTTCGCCTTCCAGTTTCATGTGAGCGTTGACATCAACCAGCATGTATGGCAAATATACACCGGAGATGTTTTCGGTTGTGAACTCTCTTCTAAAAGTTGGATGAGCGAAGAACTTTCTTTTATTGACGAACTTTGCTATCTCTTCTTGAGCGTCTGTCTTTGTGACCTTAAACGGTAATATAACATCCGGTACCGCACCGTTAGGAATTATATTGTTAATGGAGAGGGTGTTACGGCACCAGTGGCATCTCGCTTGAGTATTGGTCTTGGTGTCGATAACTACTTCCGCACCGCAGCTTTCGCACTTAACAGTAACCATGTCTTCATATGCTTCGTCGATATCGGCGGCGCCCGTGCCCATTGTAGTTCCTTCGAGTGTGCTTATGTCTTCATCTTCGGGTGCCAATTCCGGTTCAAACTCGTGTCTACAGAAATTACATCTGAGCTTGCCGGTCTTTGTGTTGGTCGATATGTCGGTAGATCCACACTTAGGACACTTGACTTGACCGTCTTTGAGGCCACTACTCATGTCTCTGATTTTAATATCTTCATCATTAGTCATAAGATCACCTCTATATACCTAGTAAATCTTTTTTCGCCTTGTCAAACTCCTCTTGTGTAATAACTCCTGCGTCAAGCAGTTTTTTCATCTTGATTAGTTTTTCTGTCGAATCCTCTTGTGGAGGTGTTTGTGCCGGATTTTCGTTTTGAGCGGCACCGAAGTTCGGTTGATACGGGTTTTGACCCGGGTCTTGTTGAGTAGCTCCCATCATGTTTCCGGCTGCGTTCATGCCCATGCCCATGAAGGCCATGTTAGCACCGCCGCCGTTCTCGCCGGCACTTTGAAGTCCTCTTGCTGCGGCTTGTTGGAAGAATGAATTTCCACGTCTGCCTGAAAGAGCGTCGGCTTTTTTAACATCTGACATAAGTGCCTTGGTGTCTTCGTCGTACTCTATTGCAAGTATTGCGGTTTTTACAATTTCGAGTCCCCTTGTTGTTTTCCATTGGTATCCGTCTTCAACTGCGAGCGACAGGGATTTTGCAAATCCGATTTGATCGCCTTGAATTTTACTCATGCGGTTGCCCTTCGTCGGGTCGTTTGTGTAGTTTGAAAATGCCGCAGACAGGCTTCCTACAACTTCGTTGAAAAGTTGTTCTGATGCATCGTTGTCCATGTCGTTGAAGTCGAATGGAGTAGAATCAGCAAGCAAATATTTTTGTGGGACAAAGTTTTTTATAAAGAGAAGAGGGTCTACGATTTTGAGTGTATAGGTCCCCCTTGTGACTGCACCGACTTGTGTGCCGAAGAATGCGTCGTCCCAATAGATTTCGCTTTGTGTACCGAAACGATTATTCGGTATTTCTTTCAAGTTTACATAGAATGCAAGTTGTTGCGAACCGGCTTGTCCGCCGAATTTAATCTTTTCCCAAGTAGATTTTATGATTGATGATACAGCACTATCACCGGCAAAGATGCTTTGTGAGTTCACATCGTCAGAAGAGTAGATAAATCCGCCCGGCTCAGCGATTATTCCTGTAATCATTCCGTCTTGCATTGTCACGAGTGCAGTTCCTTCCGGAACAATAATCTTGCTCCCGTTTGAGATTATATTATTATTTGATTTTGTATTTTCACCGCGACCGTTATTTGTTTTTTGAGGTTTCGCAGGGAAAACTCCTGCTGTTGCTGATACTGAAGGGTCAGGAACGTAAAAGTCCAACCATTGATCTGCAAATGTTCCGCTTAATGCGCCTGTAAATGCTTTAATGAATCCCATAATATTCCTCCTTAATATAAATTATTCTAAAAAAATGTCCGTATAAAAATCACTGACTACGTCATAGTGCAAAATCGTACTGCCGCTTTCGTCGATAAAGTAGTGACCGACAAGCTCAGCTATGGAGCTGTCGTTTGGGTTGTCCTTTCTAAGAGTGACCGCGTAGCCTTGGACCTTGGCCCCGTCGAAGTCAATCTCTTCTTTTATGACATCGGCGACATAAGTACCGTCCGGTAAAGAGCCCTTTTGTTTAAGTGCATCCATGATCTTCAATCCGGCATTTTTCAATGTAATAGTGTACTGATTTTCTGTATTGTTGTAGATATAGACAGCTCTTTTTTTGCCATCCCACTTAACATTCATGTCGAATAGCTCAGCCACAGCCCTTAGAGGCACCATAGTTCTGCCATTCTTGATAAAAGCCGGCACATCGATAGCGACTGGACCAGACTTCTCCTTATCAGAATACCAAATAGTGTCGTCACCTATGACTAGGGTCATGCTTATCTCATCCTTGTTAATGTTGACGCGCTTTTCGCCCGAGTCGTATGAGACCTGCGCGCCAAGATTCTCAGCGATAATCCTTAGCGGCACGAGCACCCTCGAGTTTTTAATTATCGGCGGCTGATCGGAAGGGATTATCCCTTTGTTGACAAAAATCTTGATTGGCTCCTCCTTTGCAAAAGATGATGCAGTTAAAAGCATAATCATCACTAAACTTAGGCAAAACGCCCTTTTTATCCATTTCATAAAACTCACTCCTTTTCTTAATTTAATTATATAATAGTTCTTACTTTAGCACATCACCCAAAAGGGTGATATTTTAGTTTTTATAATATTTTTTAAGTAAAATCTTTGCTTCAATAAATAATTTTCCCTCAAAAAAATGATCCTGCCACTTAGGCAGGACCACTTTAGGAGAAGTCTATGAAAAAGCATTTGCTTTCTTTAGCAAAAGCCTCGCACAGGTGAGTGTGCGGACCTTTGTTAGGACTTATAAAAATTACTTATTGAACATTCTTATTATTGTTACTTGCTTCTTTGCCGAGTCCCAAAGGATATCCGTTCCGTCTTTAAGACCGATTGCTCTTGCGATATTTGCAACAGGCATCATCGTTCTTCCATTTTTAATTTCAGGTTTCACATCACTTTTGTAAACTTTGCCGTTTACAACAATCTTGTTTGTGTCGACAGGAATTTCAACTCTGAAGAACTTGTCTTCGATTATGACGGTTCTCGTCTTCTTGTCCCAAGTAACATTCATTGCCAAAGCTTCTGCGATATATCTTATAGGAAGCATCGTTCTGCCGTTCTTGATATATGGAGCGACGTCCATGCTCTTGTAGATATCCGTACCGTTTACTTTGTTGTCCATATCTTTTGAACCGATGTTCAAAATCACTCTAGATTCAATCTTTTCTGGTTTTCTTTCTATAATCTTGTTATCTTCTTCCTTCTTCACTTCGTCTTTCTTTTCGGTGCTTGGTTTGTGCGGCCTGTGTGGTCTGTGTGGTTTGTAGTCGTCTTCCGGATTTGGAGTCGGTGGGGTAGGAGGAGTTGGTGGTGTCGGTGGGGTAGGTGGGGTGCTTGTTTTTTCTTTAAATGTTACTGTTACTGTAACATCTTTATCCGGCATTGTGAATGTATAATCTTTTACCGGGACTTCATCCGTTCCTGCCATAACCTTTACTTCTTTAATTTCATAACCGTCGTTAGGTGTTATAGTTAGAGTAACTGTTTCGCCTTTCTTTGCTTTTGCAGGTGTTGCTTTTACTGTACCGTTTACAGCTGCTTCGATATTTACATTGTATTTTACCGGTGCCGGTGGAGTTACTTCTTTCTTCTTAAATGTAACTGTGACATTTACAAGCATATCCGGCATTGTGAATTTATTATCTGTAACAGGAACATTGTTTGCACCGTCATCTTTTACAACTATTTCATCAACTTCGTATCCATCTTCCGGTGTTATAGTTAGAGTTACTTCTTCACCCATCTTTGCTTTTGTAGGTGAAGCTGTGACTGTACCGTTTTTTGTTGGAATAATAACTACATCGTGAACTACTGGTGCTACCGGCTTATCTTTCCAAATAGCTTTTACTGTTATATCGCCGGTAACTGTTATGCTCTCACCTGGATGTTTTACACCAAATCCTGGAACATCCCAATAATCAAATACTTTTCCTGTTGGTGGCTCGAAAGCGCAATTTGTTAATGAATATGGCACGCCTTCATATACTGTTACGTTTGCCATAAGCTGAGATCCGCCATTGCCATCGAATTTAATTGTATATTGCTTTAGTGTTGCCTTATCTATCCACTTAGCAAATAATTTAATTTCTCTTGTTACAGGTTCATTAAAGTCATATTTATATACACAATCTCCATCTTTATACCAACCACCGAAAACAAAATCAGGATCTGTTGGTGCTGTTGGTTCATCAACTGTATCTCCTTCCAAAAGCGTTATATCATGAGGAGCTGTTCCGTGACCGTTTCTGTAAAAAGCTACTGTTACTCTTTTTTTTGGATATAAAACTGCCGTTCCTTTTTTGTAATTCAAATTCTTATTCTTCGGTACAAATGTCCATGTATATTCTTGTTTATACTGAACATTTTCATTATCAGTAGACCAATAAACTGTTCCTTCAACCTTTTTTCCTTTAAAAGTAAATTCTGGATTTATAAGTAATTCATCAAACTTTGTATATGGATGTTCGACTGTAACATAAGTAATTCTGCCTTCTATATCAGCTTTATTTATTTTCCAATCAATTTCTATCTTATCTGTTGTGCCGTCAGACCATGTACCTGTTTTTGATGTTACATAAAGCTTATATTTGCCTGCGTCTGTCTTTTTAACATCCCCTGATAGTGTCATAGTTTTAGCATCAAAGCCATTAAGCGTTACTTCTTTTTCACTTTCGTCGTATACAAATTCTGTAGACCCTTGAACTGTAGGCTTCTCAGGATTTGTTGGTGTAGAGCTATCTCTTGCTACAAACTCTTTAGAAATAGCCCACACAGAAGAAGATGTTGTATCAATATGAGGCTTGAATTTGCCCCACGCTTCATCATTGACTGTAAAATTTACTCCGTTTTCATCAAATACATTAGTCTCTGCATCAGCACCATCAATACGGATTTCAAGTTTATACCTATAAGTGCCTTCTGTGAATGTTTTTCCTGTATGATCCTCCCAATTAGTGCCATTCTTTTTAAGCCACTTGCACATGCCATAGTTTACTCTTGCTGGCTTGCCTTCATTAATAGTAAATAACGGACTTGATGCGATCTTGCCTATTACTGCAAGGCTCTCAAGCTTTGGATTTGCCGTAAGCTTTATCTCGTTAATCTTTTCACGAGTATCCTCTCCATCTGCAAATACATTTGCTGGCACTAGTCCCGCAATCATAATCATAGCTATTGCTATTGCCAAAATATTTCTGATTTTCTTCATAATTATCCCTCCTTTTTATGAAATCTGAAAATCTTATTTGTCTTTCTAATTAAATTATACTTTGCAAATTGTTTTAGCACATCACCCAAAAGAGTGAGATTATTAAATTTTTAAGAGAAAAATATAGTATAAATTTTTATCTTATGCTATAATTAAAATAACAAAGCTGTATATAAAAGGCTAATTTTATATTTGAATCATGATGAAAGGAGTTTATATGTATTTGTATCGCAAGGAAATTGTCAGCTATTGCATTTCCACATTTTTTGTATTGATTGCAGCACTTTTGCATATTTTGAGCTATTTTCAATTAGTGAGTTTTTCAGTAAACATTCTGGTTTTTATTTTATACACTATTATGATTCTTCTTTGGAGACGTATTATGGGAAACCGAATTTTGAGAACTTCTTCTTTAAGACGTTTCAAGAGTATCAGCTATTTACTTATTGGATATTTGGCGATAAGGACTTTGAAGTATGAAATTTTGCTTGACAGTCCGATGGCGACAAAGTATATTCGCTATATGTATTATTTTTTCTCGCTCAATATTGTTCACCTTGTTTTTTTTACATCTTTACTTATTCAAAAGTCCGAAAATGAGCCGATAAGCAAGAGGTGGAATTGGTTGTGGATTCCGACGGAGCTGTTGGTGCTTCTTGTTTTGACGAATGATTTACACGAATGGGCTTTTTCACTTTCTCCGGGAAGTGGTGCTGAGCGGTACGGTCCGCTATTTTATATTATACTTATTTATATTACTGTCCTGGCTATTGCCACTATTGTTTTTACACTTATTCCCGCAATTAGTGCAAAACTTTTGAGACCTGTTATTCCTCCAATGTGCCTTCTTGCAATTTGGGCGATTTATACGTTTCTATATGTTTTTGATTGGGAGCCGTTTTTCTATGTAAAAATTGCATTTACAAGTGCGGAGTTTAATATACTTGTTGTAATTCTTTTCATTGAATCGCTTGTTTTTACAAGGCTTATTCCTTCGAACAGAGGATACGAAGGTTTCTTGAAATTGTCCGCTTTAAATATAGGCATTATGGATGAATCCGGAAAGATTGTTTCAGCACCGAATGCAGGACCTAAGGTTACGAGTACATTAATAAAGAGTGCATTGGGAAAACCGATTACGATTGACAAAGATACGATGATTGAAAGTGCAGAGATTAATGGGGGACAGTCTTTTTGGTTTATAGATTTGAAAGAATTGAATGCACTAAAATCCAAGCTCTATTTGTTGAATGAGGATTTGATGAGCGAGAATGATCTTTTGACCGCGGACAATAAGTTAAAAGAGAAAATGGCGAAGCTTGAGGAGCAAAATGAAATTCGTTCCTATATAGACGCAAAGTTGAAGCCACAGTTCAGCCGTATAAAAGAGATTATCGCAAATTTGCCGGAAGATGAGGAAGGCTTTGACAATGCTTTAAAAGAGGCATGTGTTTTGAGTGTTTATATCAAGAGGTGCTCGAATTTATATTTACTCAGCAAGAGCAGCGGAAATATTTCCATCGCCGAGTTGGGACTTGCTTTTACGGAATCCTTGAACTATTTAAAGTTGAGCGGAGTCAAAACGCAGATTGAATGGAAAGTGATAAAGTATTTGGATGCAATAAAATGTCTTAAGATTTATGAAGTTTTTGAAAATGCAGTTGAGCGTTTTTATTCCAAGCTTTCTTCAGTTGATGTTCGATTGGAGAAAGAGAATAATATAATTGTGCTAAATATTTCTTTTGAGTTTGGGGACTTGTTTTCAATTGATGAAAAGACAAAGCGTATTGAAGAGAAATCCGGATTTTTAGTAGAGGAAGATTTGGACGGAAAATCTGCACATTGGAAGATTTATATTGAAGGAGGGGCAGTATGACACTTGATAATTTAAATAATGTCGCCACTTCAGTATTATTTGTTGTGAGTATGTTTATGCTTGTCGTGAGTATTCAGGTTGCAGTTGAAATTGCAGATATCAATGTTAAGTCTTACGCTTTTATGTGCAGTTTATTTTTGGTTTATGCAAGTTTTATTCCGGTGCAAATTTTGGCGGAAATCGGCAATGAAAACATGCTTTTCGCAAAAATAGTTAGGAATTTTAATGTGCATTTTATGATTTTTTATATTCTATTTATCTTTTCTTTGGAAGGAATTTTTATAAATAGAATTTTGCGGGCTAGGAAAAAGCAGATTGGAAAGAACTCGATAAAAGAAAGCATGGATAATTTGCCGGACGGGATTTGTTTTTCAAAAATGGACGGCACACCGCTTCTTGTAAACAGAAGAATGCAGGAATTGAGCTATCAGGTTTTCGGAAAGCGACTTGTGAATGATGTTATGTGTGAGCGTCTGATAGGGGAAGGAAAGATAAAAGCAAATGCAACTATTCTTCAAGATAATCCGATTGTAATTAAAAGTGCAGACAAGACTTGGCTAATACAGGTTATTTACCACGATTCCATAAGGGAGACTTTGGCGTATGATGTTTCTTTGGAATGGGCACTTTTGGGTGAAATAAAAAAGAAAAATAAGGAGATAAATGATGCGAATTTGCGTCTTAAAGATTACCAAAAGAAGGTCGGTGAGTACACAAGGAAGAAGGAAATTTTGGAGGCGAAAATTAGTATTCATGATAAAATAGGGCAGTCTTTAATTTATTTCAAGCATTATTTGGAGAAAAAGAACAACAGCGTCGAGGAAAGAAACAAGCTCATTAAGTTGTGGACGGAAAGTTTGTTGATATTGGATGAAAAGAAGGAGGAGTCAAACAACTCCTCATGGGAAAAGCTTTTATCTACGGCGGAGTCAATCGGAGTGAATATTCATGTTTCGGGAGAGCTTCCAAGTTATGAGAGGGACAGAAATGTTTTGGTTGGAATTGTTCATGAGGCTTTGAACAATGCAATTCGACACGGGGAGGCAAAGAATGTTTGGATCTCTCTTGTGGAAGATCAAATTAAAATCTATTGTGATATAAGCAATGACGGAGTTGTTAAGTCAACTGCAATTAAGGAAAGGGGCGGACTCAAAAATATACGAGAACGTTTGAAGTTATATGGGGGTGAAATGCAAATCGTGAAGGAGCCGAGGTTCAGTTTGCAAATTTCATGGATAAAAGGAGAAGATTATGACATATAAAATTATGATTGTGGATGACCAGTTTGTATCAAGAGAACTTTTCAAGTTATATATAGAACAAAGCCCGGACTACGAAGTTTTATATTGTATAGACAGCGCTATGTTTGCGGATACTTATGTACTTAAGGGCCATATAGATTTGGTAATTATGGACATCTTAATGCAGGACGGCTCGAACGGACTTGACGCTGCAGAAAAGATTAAAAAACTGAAACCGGAACTTAAGATCGTTGCAGTTACAAGTATGCCGGAAGTTTCATGGATGAATCGTGCGAGGGAAATAGGCATTGAAAGTTTTTGGTACAAGGAAGTTTCGGAAGAAACGATTTTGGATATTATTAAAAGAACTTTGGCAGGCGAGTCAATTTATCCGGATTCAACTCCTGAGGTTATGCTTGGTTCTGCAAAGTCAACTGAATTTACGCCTAGGGAGATTCAAGTTTTACGTCTTCTCACGACAGGGGTGGGAAATGAAGAAATCGCTGCAAAATTAAATATTTCGCAAAATACAGTTAAAACACATATAAAGCATCTTTTGGAAAAAAACGGGATTCGAAAGCCGTACCCAACTTGCGATACAGTCGCGAGTGACGGGATTTGTTATAGAGGATGATTTTTAGAAAAACATTTGAGATGGGAGAGATTTGGGAGTTTGTAGGAGAAAATATTGGGGGTTTATGGCAAATAATTGCAAATAAAAATATCGCATGCACATATTCGGCAATGCGATATTTTTTGTATGTACTTATGAGCGCGTTGTTGCATGAGAGGGGTGGATTTATTTACACAAAAATTATTACCTTTACATTCTCATATAATTGTTCTTTTTTTAAATTTTTTATGTAAATGTACGCGTTGTAGCGCCAGGCACTGTGTGTCCTGGCGCCCAATTTTGTGTTTATGGAATATGTATCGTCACCAACAACGTTGTGTCCATAAAATATTTCGCCCAAAATCCCAAATAAATTTTTACATCAATCATCATTTTGTGTTTTCAAAACATCTTCATTTCATTATCCCTCTTGGCGGCGATACACCTTTTTATCTCATCTCACGACGAAATCGAAGATTTCTGCTCGATGGATAAAAAAACCGGTCGATAATACAATGTTTATTTATTTCTAAATGTCATCACTCACAATCGTGTATGTGTATCTATATCCCAGGCGTCGCAGATGTTAAAGCCCTAACCCGTGCTTTTTGATTTGACAAAATCAAAAACACGATGGTAGGACTTATACAAAGACGTCCGACGATATTTCGACGGCAGGAGAAATGAGTCGTTGACGTCAATTGTGTACCCGACGCTACTGACGGCGTGTATATATTTACATAATTGTATAAGCATGTGTACGCACCGTAGCGGGACGGCATACGTTGTGACGTAAGGAACAACGATAAGTCCTTCCTGTGCCCAACCGAGCGAAATACCCTCTCAGTGCTCAAATACGAAATCACAGATTTCTTTTTCGCACTGCCGGGCACATACTCTATTATACATAATAATCAAAATTATCTACCTTTTTCTTTTTTGTCAAATCTTCTTCAAAAAGAAAATCCATTTGTGTCATTCCGTTCGATTTTGCAACAAGCGAAGCAGGGAAGGAGACAATTTCTTGGTTGAAAATGCTGATGTTGTTGTTTACAATTCTCTTTGCAGCAGCGAGTTGTTCATTTTCCTCATCGATTTGATCCTGCAAATTCAAAAACTCTTCCGAAGATTTGAGCTCCGGATATGACTCTGCCAAAGCATAAATCCTATGAATCGCATCGTCTTGATCCTTCATATTCATGTTCGCCTCGGAAATACTTCCGGACTGTCTGAGCTTTATAACATTTGCGAAAGTGTCTGCCTCGTGCCTTGCGAAAGACTTTGCAACCTTAATCATTTCGGAAATCGTGTCGTATCTTTTTGCAAGTGCAATGTCCACATTTCTCTTGGATTCATCAATCACAATCCTGTACCTTTTCAGTCTGTTCGATGTGCCTATGAACCAAAAAATCGCAATGACAATCATCCCGAACACAAAATAAATAAACAAATTATCCATAACTCCTCCTTAAAACTTTTCTCCAATAATATCTATCAGTGCATAAAAATCAGCGAGCTTCGTGCGAATTTGCTCGTACTCTCCGGCGAGCGAAAGCTTCTCGACACCCCATCCTGTGGCGGGAGCAGAAAACAAAAAATGATTTGACTGAAACGCAATCGCAACATAACTCTCGTTCATATAAATCGCAACATTAATCTTTCGGCTCAAATTGTTCAAAATTTCCAAAATATTCGCATCAAGAATCAGCCGCGAATAAAGATCGTCGGTCGAAAAAATCGAATAAGCATTGTTAAACTCAATCGACTCCGTTTGAATTTCTTCTTCGCCGTCTCTTTCCGAACCGTATGGACCGAACAACTTCTTGCCGAAAAAACCCTTTTCATAAACGGGTGCAATCCTTATGTGACCGTTAATATTCGTATTAAACCTCGCCACCAAAACCTGCCCGCGAAAATCTGTGTTCTCCTCTTTTCTTCCGTTCTTGTCGCTCGTATAGTGCCAACAGCGCATATTGCAAAACTCAGTCTTGTAATCATCGCCGAAAATAATGTGACAGTTGGAATAATACTTATTTGAATTATAAACCAAATTTTCCATAATCTCAAAATCCATACCGCCATGATAATCCACAACCGTGTCCGGAAAAATCTCATTCAAAACCGGTGTTAAAAAATTATTCACATACAAATCATCCACGTCGACATTGCGGCTTTTGAAAATATTATAGCAATAACACCAGATAACTGCACATGGAATCAAAGCATAATTCCCAAAAAAATTGACAACGACAACCGTTGCAACAAAGCCGAGAAAACCGATGTAAAACATATCCGACATCCTGTTCTTGACACACTTTTTCATCTCGCTAAGACGACGCCTTGTTTCGGGCGAATTCTGTGCAGCCTCGATTCTATTTAAAACCTCTGGGTCCAAAAACCTCTCTCTAAACTTCTTTCTCAAAAACTTCGGATTCCTTTCTTATAACTCTCATTATAATTTTACCCCAAAAACAACTACTATTTATCAAAATACTGCGAAAATCATAAACAAATTACAAAAAACATAACCGTAACAAAAAAACAAAGCGTGTGATATACACACGCCTCGTTCTATAAAAATCGGGTTACAAACGATTATCTTTCTCTTACTTCGAAAGATTGTCCGTTAACTCTATTCCATTTTTCATCAACACCATTCATCATTCTTTCGTATGAGTGGCCGAATGCTGCTTCGTAAATATCATAATAGTACCAAGCACTTCTCATGTTATCTACAAATGCATTGCTCGAGTTCATATCTATTTTGGACAATATTTAAAGAGCTGTTTGCAAAATCTAAAATCGGCATAGGCTTTATTTTTTATCTTGTAGGAATTCTCCTTGTGGCACTTTTCGCTGTTAAAGAGTATCGCCAAGATACATCTGTAAAATAAATTACATTTTTTATAATAATGCCCCCTTATTTCCGCGTCCGGATTTAAGGGGGCATTTAAATTTTGTTTTATTTAATTTCCCAAACAACGGTAACAGTGTCGGCGAGATCTATGTCATCAGCCTCTATGTCAATGTCGTATGAGTCTGTCGGCATGGTTATCATTTTGGATTCAAGTGCAAAAGTGTTAATCGGACTTGAACTGAAACGAATTTCACCCCATGAATAATTGATGTCGACAATTTTGCCCAAATTCACATCTGCAGATTCAGCCAAAACTTTTGCTTTGTGAGTTGCGTCTGCGATTGCATTTTTTAAAAGTTGATCCTTTGCGCCTTCTCGGTCCGAAATTGTGTAGTCGATGTCGAACTTAACCTTAATCGGACACCTTGAAAGAGAGTAGAGAACCTTTCCCAAAAGCTCGTTGTCGTTTGCAAACTTAATATAAGTGCGATGGATAAATTCGTATCCGACAAATTTGGACTTGGAATTTCCTTCGTAGTCTTTGTAACTCTCATAGGCGGTGTCGATGTCAAATGAGGTGGTCTTTAAATCGTTTGAATCAAGCCCCGCAGACTTTAAAGTCTCTTTTAAAATCCTTGTCTGCTCAGCGGAACGCCTTATAGTATCGCTGTATTCTTTGTAAGTCCCGCTCGTGCGTAAAGTTAATTCAATCAAATCCGGTTTAAGGGAAAGCTTACCTTTGCCGGAAACTCTAATTGTTCTCATAATTTCCTCCCATATATTAAAAATGAATTTTCTAAGGTCTCAAAGTAGCGATAGGAATTACATAAACTCCATCGTTCCTTTTGTATGCAAAGGGTGCTTGAGCACACAACACTGCCATAAATGCAGGTTTCAACATATTTTCCGTATCTATTTTTGACGCCAAATCTTTTAAATTTTGAGCGCCTTCTTCTATCAACTTGTCGCCACCGAGTTTTATCTCGATAAGCCCATAATTTCCGTTTCTTAAGTGAACAACGGCGTCGCACTCCAAGCCGTTTTTATCTCTGTAATGATAAACGGTTCCGTCTAAATAATCGGCATAAATTCTTAAATCGCGAACACATAAATTTTCAAAAAGAAATCCCATAGTATTTAAATCGTCCAATAAATCATTTGGACCTACTCCCAATGCTGCAGTTGCAATTGAGGGATCTGAAAAATACCGTGTATCGGTTGTGCGAATGGAAGTTTTAGACCTTAAGTTTGGATTCCATGCCGGGGAATCTTCCAACACAAATATTTTTCTTAAAGCATCGAGATAAGAATAAAGAGTCACTTGATCAAATGTGTCGTCTTGATTTGACAACATGTCTTGCCTTATAGTTTCAAGAGTGCTTTGTGTCCCGACATGCCTTGCATAGGACCATAGAAGCCTTTTTGCTTTTTCTTTGTCCCTTTTTATCGAGTCAACTCTCACGATATCTGTGGTGACGACGGCATCATAATAATCAATGGCTTGAAATAAAGCCGGTTTTTCATCAAGCCCGACTGACTTCGGCCATCCGCCTCTGCAAATTAAAAATGCAATCTTTTCGAGAGACGTCTCATGAGTGACTGTAATATTTTTGCCATCAAACAAATCTTTTAGAGAAACCTCGCCGGTCGAATCTTTCGATTCGTACAGACTCATAGGTCGCATCAAAAGACGGGAAATTCTTCCTGTTCCCGTATGCATTGAATCATCAAACTCACCGGGCACCGCCGATCCCGTCAAAATGAATTGACCGAAATCATCTCTATTGTCAACCTCATAGCGCACCGCATTCCATAAATTCGGGGCAAGCTGCCATTCATCAATCAACCTCGGAACATCTCCGTCAAGTAAAGTGCTCGGGGAAAGCTCTGCCATTTGTTGGTACTGCTTTGTCATATCCGGTCTATCCATAGAGATAAAACTTTTTGCTTGCTCTTTTGCAGTAGTAGTTTTTCCGCACCACTTCGGGCCCTCAATCAAAACAGCCCCTTTTGCATCCAATCGTTCTTTTAATAACTTATCGGCAATCCTTGGCAAATACTCTTTCATAACTTCCTCCAATATATATTACTATAATATATTTTAACACTTATTCAAGTGATTGGCAAGTTTTCATTCAAGCAATTGTCCGAAATTCATTCAAGTGATTGGCGGGATTTAATTCAAGTGATTGTCCGGAATTTATTCAAGTGATTGGCGGATTTTTATTCGAGAGGATGAAATGATTTAAAAAATATGCACACACGATTCATAAACCATAAGGGTTCTCTTTTTTTGTTCTTTTTTATCACACATGCATTATACATGTTCAGTGGGGGAGAGTTGAGAAAATAAAAAAGCCCACTTGTGCGTGAGCGCTCTGAAAAAAATTATTCAAATGTGTGAAACGATTTAGAAAAACTGTATGTATAAAATTTTGGAACCTTTCTCGCCATTATATCATAATTGGCTTAAATTAAAAATGGCGAGATTAAAATACAATCAATTTTCTATCGAGACAATTGGTTTGTATTTACTTATGCAATCGTTTTATATTTGTTCTCCACGTTCCAATATAGTGAACTGCTCGTCCCATTTGCATGTGAAAAGTTTTTCCAATAGATATGTGCCGCCCTCAACAAAGCCAAGCTTCGCACCGAGCCAGTCCGCATCTTCCTTTACAACGCGAACATAATCAGGTCTTCTACAGTCATTAATATTTGTATCGATGATGTCTATCTCGTGGTAATATTTTTTCCAGTCCTCATGGTAACGCTTCTTCGTATCTTCGTCCAAATTTTTAGTTAGCTTATCAAAAATCGAATGAAAATTTTCTTTCATAGGATCTTTTTCGCGTACATATAAATGTCCCGGTTCTTTTAAATCACTTTTTACTTCATCTGTATTCTGCAAAAGAAGTGAAACACACTCGTCAATCTTTGGAATAACAAGTCTGCATGGAGCCTTTATGCCATCCCATGAGCCACCGCAGTGTCCCATTGCGACCAAAATTGTGTCCACATCCTTGTCCATTGTCGTCAGCGTGTTAATGATGTGCTCACGCATCTCGTTTGGATCCCTATGATACAAACGATTTAAATAGAATACCGGGTAATTCGTTTTCACTTTTCTTTGAGCCTCATCAATATATTCTTTTAATGATGAGCATCCTAAAATTACGGTTTTTGACATAATATCACTTCTCTTTAAGCTAAATACTTTACATATATCTGACAAGGATTACTCTCGTCCCATAAATCCGGGAAGACTTCTAATTCTTTATAACCGACTGCTTTATAAAATTTATTCGTTATGTCGTACTCATCGTAGTGGCCCGACTGAACGGTTTTTACTTGTGTGTAAGTGTATCCCAAGCTCTTTGCTAAGTCTTCATAGGCAGTATTTAGCTCTCTCCCAGCTCCATGATGATGGAACTTTTTCTTCACGCCAATGACAAAGATCTCTGCACAGTCGGGACTGCTCGCACCAAGGACGATGAAGCCTGCTAGCTCGTCCTTATAAAAACTTGCTAGGAACGGCTTTGCTTGCGACTCTTTAATGTAATTCTCCGTGCTCTCAGGTATGCCGAACCATTCTGGCAGGTCATTAAGCACTTCTCTTGCGATTCTTTCTTTTTCTTTTTTATCTATAATTTCTTTTACAATAAATTTCATGCTATAATTAGTCCATTACATCCTTTCCTCTGTATTTATATGCTCTATAATTTTCTCCTTATACCATATTTGGCTTAAATCAATATTGGCGAGATTAATATCGCCATTTTAATAAATTTGGCTACGATAAATCAAAAATGGCGTAAAAAAATACACCGATCTTCTGTCGGAACAATTGGTTATATTTTGGAGTCTATTTGCTAAGAAGTTTTTTCGTTTTTTTATTCAGCAATTCAACCATTCGGCAATTTGTTCTGCAACACATCTCGGTTTTTGAGTATAAATCTCATGAGTTGTATCTTTAACAATTTTTATAGTAATATCATCGCGATTAGTTTTATAGTATTTGTCAATTTTTATTTTTTTATATTCAAAAGCATAATTTGGACTGTCCGCGACAAAAAACAACACACGGGAATGTAAATTAACTTCAAAAATATCTTTATAATCGTCAGCAATAATTGACATTAAATTTGAAATAGTATCCGGATTCATATTCAACTTATTTTTGATTATAATCTCTATTGTTTCCAGTATCTCTTTCTCTAAATCTCTGTTTTCAAAATCATAACCGATGATACCCCCATCCAGAATAATTAATTCGCAGGGATTTATCTCCTTATTAAATTTTAGTGCCAAATCAGCACCAATTGAGAAAGCCATGACAATAGAATCTTTAGGAATACTGTTTTTCAACCACTCTATAAAATCTTTCTCATCAACTATTTTAACGTTCACATTTGAATATTGCCCCGGAATATCCAAAAATTTTATCTCGTATCCATGCTTGTTTAACTCAGTGTTTAATAATTGTACAGACTCTTCAGTACTTCCTAAACCTGAAATAAAATATATTGTCTTCATAAAACCTCCGATACTTCCGGAAACAACTTTCGTATAGTCTAACCGGTTTATTTGACCCTTTCATCTGTAATTATATGTTCTACACCATTATGTTCCGAACGGAGAAATTCTTTCATAAATGTCGGATATGCCTTGCATTTATCAAGCTCATCTATCGGCACCCAATGCATTGTTTCTTTAACGCCCGACATTGTAGTACTTTCGCTCGTAAAATCTCTTTTGCCCATCGGTTTCATAATATAGTAGAAAGTAAGCTCATGGAAGTCCACTCCTTTTAAGCCGGAGGTGCCGATGAAAAAGTTCTCGTGTATCACGGCAAGGTGATCGACCTCATAATGAACTCCTGTTTCTTCAAAAACTTCTCTCTTTACGGCTTCTTCCGATGTCTCGCCCATGTGAACTGCTCCGCCGACTGAGTAGTAATAGTCGTCGACGTCATTTCTTGCAAATAGCACACAATTTCCTTCGACTATGATGGCTGCCGCTCTATATCTAAATGCTTTTTTGTCGTCGATAATAGCACAATCATGCTCCATAGTTATTCTCCTTTTAATTTTATAATAAATTTATTTGCACTTTTAATCTAACTAATTTCTAAACAATGAGTTGAAACAGTGGCTGAAGCCGTCATAGTATTGTAGAGGCAAATTCTTGACATAAAAAGCTGTCGAATAAATATTCCAATATACTTTTCGGAAATATTACCATGCATTTTTACGTAAAAATTTTTAATCCACGAGAGCAAAATATTTAGGATATTTTTTTGGCAATCATAACACCAATAGGTGCAAGACCTCCATATACTAATTTCATTTCAACTGTTGAAAAACCATATTTCTCAATAAAATCTTCAAATTCTTCTTTATTCCATTCTTGATACATTTTAAATCCTAAAATAGACATTAAATTTTTTATAATTGTTCTTTGCTTTCCCTCTATCCATAGAAAAGTAGGGGCAAACAAAATTCCATTAGGTTTTAACACCCTATATATTTCTTTCATTGCCTCATCCGGCTTAGGCATAATATGAAGAGCATTGGCGATTAGGACACAATCAAATTTTTCATTTGGAAAAGATAATGATGTTGCATCGGCGGTTTCAAATGTAAGATTTTCGTATTCCCCACGCTTTTTAGCTTCCATAATCATTTGTTCGGAAAAATCTGTACCAATCCAATTTTTAGCATGCTTTGAAAGACTAAACGATAACTGGCCTGACCCACATGCAAGTTCCAGTACATTCATATCTTTATTCAAATAGGGAATAATGTATTCACAAACTTCATCATAAACACCTTTATCTTTTTTCATAAAAGGGGCATACAGCTTAGCAAATTTATCCCAAAATTTTTTATTGCTTTTATCAATCACTTTCAACACTCCTTATAATATAAATTAACATGTTGATTCTATTTTTTCTAAGAATTTAAATTTATTCCAAATAAATTCATTGATTTTAGCATAGGTTCCATTACTTCAATAATTGTCAGATTAATCTCGCTTCGTTACACTCGCGACATTAATGCATGATAATCTTACATAAAGAAATTGGTCTTAGCGTTCATTGAAGAAGGGGAGATGGACAAGAGAATTTTGTTGTATGGTGTAAGTCAAAGTCCACTGGAAACTGAAAGTAATTACTTTTTTTGTTCAAGAACCCTATCGATAAACATTTCTAAAAATTCTTTTGAATTTCCCCATCCTGCACCATTATTTTCATTTGAAAAATCAAATCCGGATATTTCAGTTAATGCTTTGCTGCAAATCCATTCGTACAAACCAGCAATAGGACTTTTATATATGATCAAAAATAATGGTTTCATTGCTTTATTTCCCAATAAAATTACATTGTGATATTGTTTAGAATCCATTACATCGTGATACCATTCTCCTTTCAACCAATAAAATTTATCCTTTTTTTCTTTTTCACCAATTTTTTTACATATATCTTGAAATTGTTGAGCTATAAACGTGAGAGTTTTTTCATCAATATTTTTTAGTAGTAATTCCTCATCCACACCATTTTCAGTCACTTCGTCCCAAACAACATCTTCGTTTCTATCTACTTTTTCTTCGTTTGGTTCTGTTTTATCTTCGCTTGGTTCTGTTTTATCTTCGCTTGGTTCTGTTTTATCTTCGCTTGGTTCTGTTGTATCTTCGCTTGGTTCTAATTTCTCTTCTTTCTTTGTAGAAACTTGCTTTTCCGTTTTTATTTTATTGTTATTATTGCTGAAATCTTTTTGATTCTTACATGATGAAAAAAGTAATATAAGACATATTACCAACATGGCAAGAAAAATATAATGCTTAAAGAGTTTCATTTATTTCACCTCATAAATTCTAATTTATCTAATTGTCGCTCAGATTATTATGTTAAATATTAACTCAGTGTCATCATTACCGTACGCCAATATATTTCCGTTAAAGAAAAATATAATTTGTTCAGTTGCGTAATCATTTCTTATCCGTGGAGATAGAGAAACGAAGCGTGCGTATGTAATTTTATGGTAGGGAAGTAGCCTGTATCCCAGGACATCTCTGTCAAAAATTTTTAATAGAATATAAAATATTTTTTATTCGATCGCTCTAACTTTTATCTATATTATAACACTTATGCACCGATTTAGTTAAAAAAATATTTGTTCAAATTAAATTTCATATAAAAAAATGGCTTCTAAGATTTGTAGGTCTTAAAAGCCATTTGATTTTATTTCATTCAATATCATAAATTATTAAATAATATATTTCTAATCAAAAATAGCAACATCAAAAAACATATTATTATTTGCAATAATCAAGAAACACATTTTTAACGTAAGACAGGTACTCTACATTTGTTCTTCCGATTTTGTAAAAATATGAATATATAAGTATCATATAATACTTCACATAATCCCAATTGCAAGTTCCTTCTGACTGATAACCATCCATAAACAAAGAAATTTCTTCATCTGTGTTCATAAATTTCTGACCGGGACGAAGTATCAATGCCCAAGCAATATCAAATTCTTTATTTCCCCGGCCGGATAATTCAAAATCTAATATGGCTGATATATGCTTTTGTTGCCACAGAATATTGGCATAGTGAAAATCTCCATGACAGAAGCATTTATTAATTCTTTGAGGCTGATTCGAAATTAAATAATCGTAGACAAATTCTATGCCTAATTCTCGGAAATACTCTTTATCCTGTATATGAAAAAATTTGCGATCTTTCACATCATGGAAAATTCCTTCCGTCGCATGTAACTTTGCAAGAGCATTACCATATTCATAGAGATAGTCTAATGAAGCTCTATTAAAGTTATCTCCCACAATACTAGACAATCGCTCACCTTTCTTTGCAAGAGAGACGCAAAAATACTTCTTTTCCTCATCGTAATCGATTATGCTTGGAGCAAGATCACATTTAATAGCAGCTATGGTATTTATTTCATTTTCAATATCAGCACCGAACTGTCGAGCTACTTTTATATATGCTTCAACCCTCTCTTTTTTGTATATGCCTTTAACTTGGAAAACATCGTTGCCTGCATGAGGATAACCGATTACCTCTAACAAATGAAAATTTTTAAAGGGCAGGGAAAAAGGGTCTATCGAATCTCTCCATTTTTCCGGATGTTTCATGTTTATCACTTCCTAAAATAATATCACTATCTCCATTAATTTTATCAAATCAATCAAATCCGGCATTGCTTCACTTGCATTCTTGCAAAGAATCTACAAGAACGTTCCACAAAAAAACTGAACATTATACCGAGCACATCTAAGTATTTTAATTTAAATGTTGTATAAAAAATGGGAGCTCACAAATTTTTGCAGATTTAAAACTTTTATAAAATTCATTTGCATTTTTATTTGTAGCTCTTATTAATCTAATTTCATCAATATTATGTTTTATACAGTCGCTGGTCATTTCATTAAACAATTTTTTTGCTATTCCTTGCTTTCTATTCTTCGGCAATACATACACCCAGTCAACATAGCATATTCTATATCCGTCTTGAAAACAAGAATAAAAATGATACTCTATTCTCCCGACAACCTTATCTTCATACATAGCCAATATTGAAGTGCTTCTTTTTGATAATTCATCATCTAATCTTTTATAAAGCGTTTCTTTGTCTATATCAGTTGAACACATAAGTTCCGGTTCTAATTCAGTAGCCGATAATAAATAATCAAAATACTTATTAAAATTATCTTTGTTTAGTTTTTCAAAAATATAATCCATAACTCACCTCTAAAATGATGAAATTTTATTAGCTTAATTATAAACAAAAAATTTACCTGCAGATTAATCTCGCTTCGTTACACTTTGGACATTAATGCTAGGGCTTCGCAATGGCTTGAGTAGTCAGTATAGATAAATTTTAATATTTCTCAAAAGCTTCGTATGTGGGAATATATCCATGAACTTTTTAACGATAGCATAAGATTATCGTTAATAGGTATTACCTCGACAAACTGGGAGTTGTCAGCTTACAAGCTTACTCGCTAATTTGTATACTTGATTTATTTCTTTGCTTTCTAACTTCCAGTTGCAGAGTTCAGCTTTAATTAACTCTGGAAATTTTTTACTAATATCTCTTAAAGCATTCCCTACCGATTTTCTAACATATTCACTCGTATCTTCTTTTAATGCAGCAATTCGTCTGATAGCTTCATTCGGATTATCTTTGAAATATGGTCTACTTGTCCATATTCTAAGTCCCTCTGTAACTGCTCTCCTTGTATTAGGATTATTGTTTTTTAACCATTCATCAATTATTGGAAGTGCTTTTTCATATCCTATTTTCTTGCAAAATTCATCAAATGCCTTCGCCAATATTTCCTGAACTCTCCAATTATCATCTTTGGAAACTTCATCTCTCATAAATGCTAAAATATCATCTTGCTCTGATAAATATCCAAAAAGAAATACACCATACATTCTAACTTGATAGGCATCAGATTTATATGCTAAAAATGCTAATTTTCTTATATATTCATTATCATTAGATTTGTAATCTGCAAAGGCTCTTTTTTCCTCCTCTTTGAAGCCATTTTCTATCAACGAAAATTCTTTTTCTAAACTCACTATATATTCTTTCATGCAGCTTCATCTCCTCCTAACTTCCAATTTCTCACTTTGCCACCTTTTCAAATCTTATTAATCGGCTTTCTTTTGAATACACTGCAGCCATCACTTTCTCCTAGAAATTCAAAATCATTTTTCATCGCAATTCGTTTGGTATTTTCCTGGTTCGGGGCACACTCAATAATCAAGTTTTTCCCTATCTCTGAACTACGGTTTATAAAGGCTTTTGTTAATTCATTGGCATATCCTTTCCCACAGTATCTCTTATTGAGTATCCAACCAAGTTCGAAGGAGTCTTTGTCATACTCATGGAATATTACATATCCGATAAACTTCTGACTAAAATCTTCTACCGCATAGATCAAAGGAGGGTCAATCAGTGCTACACTATTTAGAAAGTTCGCTGTTTTTTCCCATGAAAAAGGCGGTTCTATAAATTCCATGACATCTTCATCTGAAAGTAGTTTATATAATTCCGTTAGATCATTATTCGTAAATTTTCTTATACCATACAATATATGTACAAGTTTTATAGGTTTTATCTCGTAGAAACTTATAACTTGCAATGCTCGATAAACTGATATTTGTTGATTCAAATTTTCATACCTACTAATACTTTAAATTCCTCTAAAACTACTAAATCATCATCTTTTAATGATTCATCTATTTCTTTTAGTTTATTGTTAAAAAAATCTATATGCACTTTTTTCCAATATTCTAATGTTCTGTTTCCTTCACCTTCTTTATATGCATGTTCAGACGATACCTCTTTAAACTGAACAACTTCAACTCTAATTGTTTTTATAAGAGCTTGATATTCATCTTTACTATTTGTAATGATACTTAAATTACCGACTTTTGGTAAATCCTCATTTTCCATTTCATAAAATTTATACAATGAAGATGTTGCGGTTTTTATTCCATGAGATATTAAATATAACAGTTCCTCTTCAATACTCTCATCAAAACTCCACATAGACTCATCACTAACATTTAATTGATTTTCTTTAATGTATTTTTCAATTTGCTCTCTCATATTCATTATTATCTTCTTTACAAATTCTAATTTACCTTATTCTTCTCCATCCATACCGTTGACACAACCTACCAAAATATCTAAAGTGTTAAGCAATTTTCTTAATTTACGAAAGCGAAGCGAACTTGTCTTGACTCTTTACTTGTTCTTTTGCTTTTAATAGCTTAGAAGATAAAATACGAACAATCTTATGTTCCTTTCCGTTGTTATCAATACTTGTTTTTACTTGTCCGAAGATTTTAACAAAATCGCCTTGTTTAAGATTCTCTAAATCTTTTGTCTTATCTCCATAGGCTGAACAATTGGTATAAATTTTATTCCCATCGTCATCCTTTGAAACGATTGAAAAATTACTTACTTTAAACTTTTCTATAGTAAACTATTTTACTTCAACGTTGATTCAATTTTAAATATCTTCTTTGTTTAATTTAAAATGTATATAAAAGGATAATTTCTTATACCTCTTCTATACAAAAATATTCTAGTAATTCATATTTTGATTTTCTTACTTCACTCTTTTTATACACATATTTTGCTATGTTATCAGGATCGTTAAATAATTTTTTTCTATTTATACCTAATAAATCTAAATCTTTTACAATTTCTTTTTTATTTTCAATTTCTATAGAAATATCAGGAATTATTTTCTGTATATAGTCCCTCTTTTCTTGTTTATTCAAAATATTAAGTGGTGAATATAAAATATTTTGATAAATAAATCTACCAGATTGTAATGTCATTCTATCAAAATTAATATTAGGGTAATATAATATCATTGGAAAATCAGGATATAATATCATTGGAAAATCAGGTACTTCATAAATATTATTACTATACTTTTGAATTAACAAATATATAAAAGTTGTTAGGTATATTATTACATAATCTTCTAATTTCTGTACTTTCAGTTCAAATGAATAATTTGTTAATTTTGATAATTGAAAAAAAATACCCCTCCACATATTCATCTCTTCATTTTTATCATTAAGAAATACTTGAAGTAGCCTTTGGTTTAATTCATTTGGTCTATCCATAATGTATCCCTCTTTAATCCCCTTATCATACCAATCTACAGATTTTATTATTTCAGACGTATATACATTGTGTTTACTTTTTTTTAATAAAACTTTGATCATATTTAAATTATTAGATAATGAAATTATGAATCCTTTTCTATTATACTTATAGAATTCTAATAATTTATTATAAAACAAAACTCTTATTT
>QWCE01000552.1_pt1 | contig 69805 bp, 65 predicted proteins | sample 1972531 | NCBI WGS metagenome assembly QWCE01 (sample SAMN09866716, study PRJNA288562) | Human gut metagenome isolate term4_stool, whole genome shotgun sequencing...
AAAAAACCAGGTTTCTAAAATCTTGGTGGAGGTAAGCGGGATCGAACCGCTGACCTCTTGCATGCCATGCAAGCGCTCTCCCAGCTGAGCTATACCCCCGAAAGAAATGCGATATTACGGGACATTTTTGATCTTGTCAACTCTATCCCCGAAAATCGCATTCTAAAAAGTAAAAATTAGTTTCCGGCTCTCTGAGCGGCCCACTTCTCCATACCTTCGTTGAGGCGGGTAAGAACGCGCTCTTGACCGTACAGTTCAAGGGTTGCGTCGATGGACGGTGTCTTTTCAGCGCCTGTCACCAAAACGCGCAGAGGAATTGCAAGGTGCAAAACTTTGACGCCCTGCTCATCCATGATTTCTTTCATTAAGCCATAAATGTTCTCTTTCTTCCATTCGATGGAAGGAGCTTTACGGACGAAAGCAGCCATCGCTTCGAAAGAAGCGTCTTCCTTGTCCTTGAGCTGCGCAGGCAGAGAAGAAGAATCAACCGGATTGTTATGGCAGAACAGCATTGCTGCCTTTGCAAGAGCCTGCAGGGTCGGTTCGCGGCTCTTCAGAAGAGCCATAACGCCGGGAAGGTCCTTGACCAGGCTCAGATCGCCTCCGAGTTTTTCAATTCTCGGTTTGACAAGTTCTGCAAGCTTCTTGTCGTCATATCCTTTGATGTATTCGTGGTTCAGCCAGTCCAGTTTCTTCATACTGAAGCGGGCCGGAGAACGGCTGCAGTCGGAAAGCTCAAACCATTCGGCCAGCTGTTCGCGAGTGAATTTTTCGTCGTCTTTGTGGCCCCAGCCCAAGCGAGCGAGATAGTTGAACAAGGCTTCCGGGAGGTAGCCTTCTTCGTCGTACTGCAGAACGCTGACGGTACCGTTGCGCTTAGAAAGCTTCTGGCCGTCTTCACCGTGGATCAAGGGCAGATGTGCGAACGTCGGCAGAGGTGCGCCGATAGCGTTGTAAAGGTTGATCTGACGCGGAGTGTTGTTGATATGGTCAGCACCGCGAATGACGTGGCTGATCTGCATATCCCAGTCGTCAACAACAACGGCAAAGTTGTAAGTCGGGATGCCGTCGCCTCTCATAATCACGAGGTCGTCTAATTCAGAATTTGCAACGGTAATTTCGCCGTAAACTCCGTCTTCCCATGTCACAACGCCGTCGTCCGGGTTGCGGAAACGGATAACCGGAGTGACGCCTTCGGGAATAGGTTTGCCGACACAGTTTTCAGGACGCCAGCGGCCGTCATAGCGAGGTTTCTCTCCGCGGGCTTTCTGTGCTTCACGCATCTCATCGAGCTCTTCCTTTGTGGCATAGCACTTGTAGGCCAAGCCTTTAGCCAAGAGCTGATCCACTACTTCTTTGTAACGAGGAAGACGGTTCATCTGATAGACCACTTCCTTGTTGTCATAGTCGAGGTTGAGCCACTTCATTGCGTCCAGAATCACTTGAGTTGCTTCAGGAGTGGAGCGCTCGCGGTCGGTATCTTCAATACGGAGAAGGAATTCACCGCCAAAATGACGGGCAACGGCCCAACAATAAATCGCAGTACGAGCGGTTCCCAAATGCATCATTCCTGTAGGACTCGGAGCAATGCGAGTACGGACTTTTGTAAACATGGTTCTAAACTAATCCCGTGAATATTAAATTTCCCGCAAATAAGCGGGGCGAGCATAAGTTTTGATTTTACCGCGTTAGGCCTTGACTGGACACGGACCTTTCCGTGCAATCAAGAGGCAAAAATAAAGGCCGGCCAAAATCGACCGACCTGGGTTCAGCAAATGAGCCTTTTAACTGACGTACTGCCAGAGGATGAGCAATACAAACTGGCCTGAAAGAATTCGCAGAAACATCGCCAAAGGATAAACCGTGGAGTATGCAACTGCAGAAACATTCTTTTCCGTCAGTGTGCTGGCATAGGCCAGCGTGGGTGGATCGGTCGTCGCGCCGGCAATCATGCCCACGATGCTGTGGTAGTTCATCTTATAGACCTTGCGGGCGATACTTCCGATGACCACTAAAGGAATAATCGTGATAAACAAACCGAGGAAGGCATAGAGGAGCCCGTTGCCTTCGAGGATTGCGTCGACGAAAGGACGGCCGGCTGCCAGACCCACACTTGCAAGGAACAATGCGATGCCCATTTCTCGAAGCATCAGGTTGGCTGATGCCGTGGTGTAAGTAATGAGCTTGAAATTCGGACCGTAGTAGCCCAGCAAAATCGCAACAATCAGCGGACCGCCTGCCAAGCCTAATTTCAGAGGAACCGGCATTCCTGGGATAGCGATCGGAAGGCTGCCGAAAAGAATGCCTACTGCGATACCGAGGAAAATAGAAATCAGGTTCGGATGGTCCAGTTTCTTTTCCTGATTGCCGAGTTTGTCGGCCAAACGGCGAATTGAGCGTTCCGGACCAACGCAGTAGACCACGTCACCGATCTGAAAACGAAGATGCGGATACGGAAAAAGCGTCATACCAGCGCGGAAAATACGCGTGATATTGACACCGTCGTAGCGACTTAAGTGCAGGTCATGAACAGTCAAGCCGTTCATGGCGCTTCGGGTCACACGAATATTGCGCGCTGTAATCGGAGAACTTTCCGTTGCCAAGTCGACATCTTTATCTTCAGAACCGCAAAAAACCGTAATGGCATCTTTGTTTTCAGCGGAAGCAACAATACGCATCACGTCGCCGACGTGGACCGTGTCCTTAGCATGAGGACTAATAATCGTTCCGTCATGCAGCAATCGAGAGCAGATAAAGGGACGGCCGATAAAGTTGCGGAGCTGCTCCAGCTGTTTACCTTCTAAAGCCGCATTTGTGACTTTGACGTGGAAGAAGATAGGGGCTTCGTTGTTTTCTTTTTCCGATTCTTCCCACATGCGGTCTTCTTCCTTGAGATCAATACGGAAGATAAAGCGCAGGCAGATAGACGTTGCGATGATGGCCACAACGGCGAGCGGATAGGCGCATGCATAGGCGACGGCAATATCTTCGCCTTTGTAATCCAGCATGTTTAATGCTTCCTGCGTGGCACCGAGACCCGGTGTATTTGTCACGGCACCGAAGTAAACGCCGAGCATCTGCGGCAGCGAAACAGTGTCCGAAAATGCGAAATAAAGACCGACCGTTACAGCCAAGCTCAGAAATACTGCTAAAAGCGTAAGCAGATTCAGCTGAACACCGCCGCTTCGGAAGGATGAAAAGAACGATGGTCCGACTTGAAGACCGATAAAGAAAACAAAAAGAATCAGGCCGAAGTCACGAAGAAAATGAAGAACCGTCGTGTTTACGGTAAAGCCGAAGTAACCAGCCGCTAAACCGGCAAAGAGCACAAAAGTGACGCCGAGCGAGATTCCGAAAATTTTGATTCGTCCGAGCAGCAAACCGACCGTGATGACGATCGCATAAACCAAAAGAATATGCCCGACCGAATTTGAATCGCTCCACAAAGAAACGAGCCAATCCATAGTTTGAACCTTGGGAAGAAATATTTAATAAATCGAGAGCCTTACCAATAGTGATAAGTGCTCTCATAATGTGGAATAAATTTTAATTAGTTCTCGGAAAGAGAACCTTTATTTCCGAGGAAACATCCTATTGTTTTCCCTAGCAAACTTTAAACTTTTGAAGAGTTGCAGGCGTTTTCACTTAAGCCGGATTCATGATTTTGGACAGGTTAGGCTATTGATGAGTGAAAGCTGGCAGGAAAATCTCCTTTGCCGTTTTTATGAATTCTGTCAGAGCGTAACTTTGATATTTCCCTTGCTTCCAAACTAGAGAAACATTGTTTTGAGGAACATCGTCTCCAAGAGAAAAAAGCCGGACATTTCTGGCCATACAATCGTCTGCGATCGTGGATGGAACCAAAGCAGCACCGACGTTAGCCGAGATGAGCGCGGGAACCGTAAGAATGGATTGAGTTTCTAACACAACTTGCGGGGGTACCCTATGCTTCTGACATAAGTCGTAGTAGTACTGATTGAAAATCTGTCCCCTCTTCATAATGATGAAAGGCGTACCATCGAGCTCCTTAAAATCCACTTTCGGGAACTTCTCTTCAAGAGAGGCTTCGCCGGAGGCTCGTTTCGTATAAGGATGATTCGGCGGTAGGCCCACTAATACCTTTTCGCTGTAAATCTCGACAGACTCGAGAGAGGACGGAACCATCGAAGAAATAACAAATGAGCAATCCACCTTCCCGTTATCTGCAAATTCAGCAACTTCCTGAGTCGTCCCTTCCTCTATTCTGACAATCACGTTGGGATACTGTTTTTTATACACAGAGAGTATCGGATTCAATATTGTGGCCGTGCGATATGCTGTCGAACCTATTCTGACAGTCCCGCTCTTTAAACCTTTTCGATCTCTAAAAAACTGTCGGCATTCTTCATCAAGCTGTTGTATTTTTCTTTGGGTCTCAAGAAGATGCTCCCCTTCTTCCGTCAACTTCCAAGGACTTACGGACCTGTCAAAAATCACTATTCCGTACTCAGCTTCCAGTCTCTTGATGTACTGACTTAGTGCAGGCTGTGATAAGAACAATCTTCTGCATGCACCGATAACAGAGCCGCTCTCAATGATGGCTTCCAAGTGATGAAGAATCAGATTTCTCATGTTTATAACATTTTTGTTAATTAGACAAATCATAAATAATATTTTTCAAATGAGATAGCGAAACCTAGAATTTTTCTCAACAAATTCCTGTTTCCTCAACTTCAAAAACCATGTTTGATCTCATCATTCACAACGGAAGGGTCGTTGATTACAAAAACCATCTCGATCAAGTTACCGACATCGCTGTAAAAGACGGTCGAATCGCTTCTATCGGTACTGCACTGGGAAAAGCTAAGAGCCATCTCGATGCAAAAAATCTCCTTGTTATCCCGGGAATTGTCGACAGCCATATGCATGCATCCTCCTGGTTAGGAGGCCCCGACAGCCTGAAAATGCTGGCTTTAGCCGGTGTTACAACTGCCATAGAAATGGCAGGCCCTGTGGACAGCGTTAAAAAATTCATAAAAGAAAACGGGACCGGATTAAATATTGGCTGTCTGGAACAGCTCAGACCCGCCGTCAATCTCAGCTCAAACCATCCTTCATCGCAGGAAATTCTTCGGGCCGTTCAAATCGCTCTTAAGAAAGGAGCCTTCGGAGTAAAACTATTGGGCGGCCATTACCCGCTTGAGCCGGAATCCGTGGATACGTTATTTTCAGTTTGCTCCGAAAACGGAACCTTTTTGGCGGTCCACGCCGGCTCCACGAAGCAAGGATCGAATATCCGCGGAATGGAAGAAATAATCAAAATAGCAAACGGGAGGAGTTTCCATCTCGCACACATAAACGCCTACTGCCGTGGTGCTGTACTTTCTGTGGAAGAAGAGATTCGCAAAGCCGAACAATTGCTCGAAGAACATCCTGAAATCCTTTGCGAAAGCTATCTCTCCCCAATCAACGGCTGTTCAGGAAAGTGTATCGACGGCGTTCCTGAAAGCGGAGTCACAAGAAACTGTCTAATTGCCAAAGGCTATGCACCAACCATCGATGGGCTGAGAGCGGCCATAGAGGAAGGCGCTGCCCATGTTCACGAAAGAGCCGATGGTGTTGTTGTCCTGACGAATAAAGAAAAAGGTTTGAAGATCTGGTCGGAAACTCAGACGGATGTACCTATGAGTTTCGAAGTCAATCCGGCACTTCCTCGTTTCTTTTTCGCTACTCAGAAACGAAAAGACGGTAAGCACTTCCTAGTTGACGCCTTTTGTACTGACGGTGGCGGAATTCCTAGAAACGTCATCATTTCAAGCGGCTTCAGCCTTGTGAAATTAGGCGCCCTCAGCCTGCAGGAGTTTGTCTTCAAGTCCAGTTATTCCGCTACGAGGCTTTACGGTCTCAAAAACAAAGGACACTTCAGTCCCGGCGCCGATGCCGACATCACCATCATTGACTTTGAGCGTCAAAAGCCAATTCATTCTTTCGTAGAAGGCAAAGAAGTACTCGTCGATGGCTGCGTTAAAGGGCAAGGAGGCAAATTCATCACAACGCAGGAAGGATTATCGGCTTGCAAAGAATACGAAATCGAACCATACCTCATTGATATCAAAGATATTTTTTCTTATCGCACTGAAAGATTTGCAAAAAATCAATAAAAATCCCATCACCCAAGGAGTTAATTATGTTGTGGATAGGCATCGCTATCGTTATAGGAACTTTTTGGCTCATTTATAAAAATTATGAAGCCCGTTTGGTTCTCTTCTTATCCGGCATTTTGATGACCGTCGTAGGAGTTTTTGTAGCAGGCTCCTCGGTCGGTTTCGGCCAAGCTATTGACGCTTTCGTAAAACAATTAACCAACCCTGGCTTAGTCCCCACTTACACGACCGTCATGGGCTTCGGGTACGTTATGAGCTACACCAAGTGCTCAGACCACTTAGTCAATGCCCTGGTACGTCCTTTAGCCAAAGTTCCCATGCTTGTAATTCCTGGAGCCGTCATCATCACGTGGTTTTTGAACATTGTTCTCCCATCTGCTGTCGGTATCGCTGCAGCTGTCGGCGTTCTTCTTATTCCTGCTTTAATTGCTCTTGGCGTTCCTCCGGTCATGGCCGGAGCTGCCGTTTTCCTCGGTACGTGGGGATCGGTTGCTAGTCCCGGCTTAATGTTTAATCCGCAGGTCGCCGACCTTGCATTCAAAGCCGGCGAAATTAGCTCCCCCGATGCAATGATCGTCATCATGTCTGAATTTTTCCCGGCTTTATGCGGTGCTGTAATTGCAGCCATTATCCTGGCCTTCCTTGCTGTTGCAATGAAAGAAGGCGTAGGAAGTCGTAAATTCTCAGAAGACATTACAAAGAAGGCTGATTGCTCTTTGGAAGTGAATTATCTCTATGCACTGATTCCTATACTCCCACTCTTCTTACTGGTTATTGCTTCTAAGCAAGTCGGCTGGCTACCCACGAAAATTTTCACCGTACCCTGCTGCATGCTGATTGGAACGGGTGTCGGTCTTATCGTAGGAGTTGTGAACAAACTGAAAGCCGGCGATATCTCTAAAAAGTTCTGCCGCGGCTGCGGAGACGCCTTCTGTGACGTTGCTCTGCTCATCGGTGCCGCTGCGGTTTTTGCCTCCGGCATGAAATCCATCGGTCTTACAGGTGCTCTTGTTGATGCAATGAAAGGCTCTCAATCCATTGCTATGGTTTCGGCAGCTATCGGTCCGTGGCTGATGGCAATTGTATGCGGATCCGGCAATGCTGCAGCACTTGCTTTTAATGAAGTCATCACTCCCCACGCCGCTGATTTCGGCATGACAGTGGTTCAATTGGGTGCCGTTGCGCAAGTCGCTGCAGGACTCGGCAGAACGATTTCTCCTGTAGCCGGGGGCGTCATTGTTATCGCCAGTATTGCAGGCGTCAATCCGATCGACATCTGTAAGAGAACATTTATACCAGTCTGTGTAGCTCTGGTCGTGTTCACGATTGGTATGTATTTCTTCTAAAAATCTTTTCAACTGCTATGTCACAACTTCTGACAAGGTCGTCGACCTTGTCGGAAGTTGTCGTTACGGATGAAACAAATATTAAGCACCAGCCTCTCTGAGCCTTGGAGCAACTGAAGAGGCATTCAAGCTGAAAAGATGGAATGTTGCCGCTGTTTTGAAACACGGAAAGAGAAAACATGCAGGGTAAGGAATGAGTGGCCGCGGCTTTGATTTTTTGCTTGCTACGCTCCTGCATCTACTCCTGCACAAATCAGCTATTTTTAGTCACGTAGTCAGATATAAAAATAGCCTCGGAACCCGAATTAGAGGTTTTTTTGCGACTATTCGAAATATGGTTTGGTGCACGATACTGGTTTCGAACCAGTGACCCCTGCCGTGTGAAGGCAGTGCTCTACCCCTGAGCTAACCGTGCGCTCCAATGAAGCGAGATTCTACACGATTTTTTAATCCTTTTTCTTGTTCTCCTCGAGAGTCTTCTCAACCCCTAGATTTGCAAGGAAATCAGCGCGTTCATTACCTTCGATTCCATCGTGGCCTTTCACCCAAACCCAATCAATCTTATGCGGCTTTGATGCTTCGTAGAGTTTTTTCCAAAGCTCGGCATTTTTTACGGGTGAGCCGTCAGCCGTCTTCCAGCCTTTTTTAATCCAGCCGTAGATCCACGCTGTCATTCCTTGTTGAACATACTTACTATCAGTATGAAGAATTACTTTGCAAGGCTCTTTTAGGCGGCATAAAGCTTCTGTCGGAGCCGTCAATTCCATCTGGTTATTGGTTGTGCTCAAGGCTCCGCCGCAAAGCTCAAGGACATGGCCTTTATATTTCATCCATGCGCCCCATCCGCCGGGACCCGGGTTGCCTTTGCTGGCCCCGTCAGTCCAAATTTCTACTTCTTTCATCTCTAATCTGATCACATTGAATCGGTTTTATGCTCATTCGCTCTTAGGAGCAGGCCGGCGCCCCAAGAAGAAAAATTTCTTGTTCACGGCGCGCCCGACAAGCTTAAAGCCCGGCACTTCTTTTGTGGCACTGATCGCAAAAATTGCGCCGCACTGCGGCCACCAACGATCGCCAGCCTTTTCAATCCAGGAGTCTTCCTTAATCTGAGCGGAAGAAAACGTGAGACCGTAGCATCCGAAAGCCCCTCTGTCTACATGAAATGAGAGCAAGTGAAGCCAGTCGCGAATTTGGAAAACCGACATAAACTGTTTGCCGGGAAGAAAAGTCTTCGCCCCGAAGCGCTGCATTTTAAAACGCAGCCCCCATAAGCTCATTAAATTAAATCCCGTCAGAATAACCCTTCCGCCCGGAATCAATATTCGGTATACCTCTCTCAACAAAGCGTGTGGATCCTCAGAGACCTCCAATGCATGAGGCATAACGACTAAATCTATGCTTTCACTCTCAAAAGGCATTGCTTCAAACAGCATCTGCAAGGGCGTCCTGTCATCCGTTTCTAAGAGCTGAGTCAAAGGCCGCAAGGTCGGCTCCGCGGCAACCTTAAGCCCGATCCGATTGTTCTTTAAAAAATCGATCCCGGTCGCCCCAAGCTGCACCGCGTTATATCCGAAACAATCGGATACCAATTTGTCGTATTGGTTCTGCTCCCACCGCAGGGCATATTGGCCCAGCGATGAAGAGTAAAATTTTTCGAGTGTTATTGTTTCGGCCATAAATGACTGACATTGCGGGCGATGATATTTGAAACACAATCTCATCGATCCAGAATGATTTTCCTTTAAATTGCCTAATAATTGTATCTTTATCCTGACTTCTGAGCACCACTCCGATGTTTTTGAAAACCTCTCTCCGTACGTTGGCTTTGTCTTTAGCATTAGCGCTTCCGTTATCTCCTTACGCTTCCGAGCCTCCGGGCGAAATTGAAGAAATCGTGACCCCAGGTGCTGATGACGACGAAATCTATACGGTTTGGACACGCGTACGAGACGGCTTCAAGATCCCGAACATGGAGAATTCTGTCGTGGATGAAAACCTCGCTAAATACTCCAAACGTCCGGATTACTTACAACGCATGGCCAACCGCTCTCAGAAGTACCTTTACCACATCATTGAAGAAGTCACCGCACGCGGAATGCCGACCGAAATTGCCCTTCTGCCATTCGTGGAAAGTGCTTTTGTCACAAACGCTAAGTCTCGAGTAAAGGCTGCCGGTCTTTGGCAATTCATGCCAGCTACCGGTAAGCACTATGAACTCGACCAAACAATGTGGAAAGATGAGCGCTACGACGTACTGCAGAGTACGGCTGCCGCCCTCACCTACTTACAGAGACTGCACGACGAATTCGATGATTGGCCGCTTGCCTTTGCGGCATACAATTGGGGAGAAGGCAATGTACGACGCGCGATTAAGCGCAATCAATCATTAGGGCTTCCAACCGATTACATGTCGCTCAAGATGCCTGCAGAAACCCGGAACTACTACCCCAAGCTTCAGGCGATTAAGAATATCGTTCAGAATCCAAACGATTACGGCATCAAACTTCCTACGATCTACAACGAACCTTTTTTCGTTCAAATCTTTAAAGACCAAGATATCGACGTCAAACGTGCCGCAAAACTTGCCGGTATGAGTCATGAAGAATTCAGTACGCTCAATCCTTCTTTCAATCGTCCTGTTATTGTTGCTTCCCACAATCATTCGATGCTAATGCCGACAGATAAGCTCGACCAATTTATCGAAAACTTGGTCGCTTATCGCACCAGCGGAAAACCGCTCTCCAGCTGGACTACCTACCGAGTGCAGCCTGAGGATACCGTTGCTGCGATCGCGCGCAAGGCCCACATGACAGAAGCTGCGCTGCGAGAGGCCAACCAGATTCCCGCAGGCAGAAGAATCAAACCAGGATCCCTAGTTCTCGTCAGCAAGTCCAGCGGATTAGGAAACGCTGAGGATATTTCTTCCGATACGATTGATGCCTCTTTCGCTTTAGCGCAAGACTACCGCCGCGTGACTTATCGCGTACGCCGCGGAGACAACATGAGAAGCGTGGCACGCCGCCTGGGTGTCTCTCCGGCAACAATAATGAAGAGCAACGGCTTGCGTTCCCAACGGCTGCGCGTCGGTCAGACACTTCGAGTCAATGTGCCCATCGTCACTCGCCAGACAACGACCTCCCGCCCTACTACGACAAGGAGCACGCCCGATACACCAGTCGCCTCCACCAAGTTCTATGTGGTTAGAAAAGGCGATACGCTCTACAGCATCGCTAACCGCTACGGCATCACAGCGTCTGCATTGAGAAATGCCAACAACATTTCGGGCAATAATATTTCCGTCGGTCAGCGCCTGACCATCAATGCTTCCGGTACGCCGACCAAACGGCATGTAGTGCTGGAAGAGGTTCCGGAAAGAGTGCAGAAGCAGGTCAGCAAGCGTCCCTTAGCTAAAAAGAAAACCTACAAAGTCAGGAAAGGCGACACGCTTTTCTCTATTGCATCTTCAGCCAACATGTCGGTCAACCAATTGAAAAAGTTAAACGGCATCCGTAATAACAACCTCAAGGTCGGACAAACATTAAAACTGTCTCAATAAGTCCAATTCTTTCTTAATTGAAGCGCAGCGTGCTTTTTGGTCACTGCGCTTTTTTGCGTTTTCGCTATGGTTGATGACTTAATTCTGAATTACGTACTTTTCTGCACCTCCTTTAATTGTTTTTTGCAATTCGCACTGAATTCGGCAAGATTTGAACTTTTGTTCACAAAGTCGCTTAATATTCCATGAGTTTAGAAATTCCTCTGGAAGGACAAGGAAGAACAATGAGTTTGCTCAAAGACAAAAAAATCTTGCTAACGGGTGTGTTATCCAACCGTTCAATCGCCTATGGCATTGCCAAAGCCTGTCATCGTGAAGGCGCTCAGCTCGCTTTCACTTACCAGAATGAAAGATTCTTGGACCGTATTACAGGCTTTGCTAAAGAATTTGACAGCGAAATCGTCCTTCCGCTAGATGTGGCAGATGACGCTCAGATTTTTGCTCTGGCCGAGACTCTCAAGACAACATGGGGAGGCTTAGACGGTGTGGTTCACTCTATCGGTTTCGCTCCGCGCGAAGCCATTCAAGGAGACTTCTTGGAGGGCTTATCTCGGGATGCCTTCAAGACGGCTCTGGACATTTCCGCCTATTCTTTCCCGGCACTGATCAAAGCGCTTGTTCCTCTAATGGAGGGTCACCCTTCATCGGTGCTGACGCTCACTTATTTAGGCAGTGAGCGCGTTGTGCCGAACTACAACACCATGGGTGTCGCCAAGGCCGCTCTTGAAGCTTCTGTTCGCTATCTTGCCAACAGCCTCGGACCCAAAGGCATTCGGGCAAATGCAATTTCCTCCGGTCCGATCAAGACTCTAGCTGCAAGCGGTATCAAAGACTTCTCCAAAATCTTAAAGTACATGGAAACGGCTGCTCCACTCAGACGCACAGTCACAATTGATGAAGTCGGCAACACGGCAGCCTTCCTGCTCTCTGACTACGCTTCCGGCATTACGGGCGATAATGTATATGTTGACGCCGGCTTCCACGCCGTTGCCGTCCCTGATATTTTGGAATAAGGATTCAATATGCATTTTTGGGCTTTCATCGGAAGTCTTCTGCTTGCTTCCGGCGTTGCCATGGGCGCCTACGGTGCGCATGGGTTGCGGGCCATTGTGGATGTGCCTCGTTCCATCGAAGCCTTTGAATACGCCGTTCAGTACCAACTGATCAGTGCTTTGGGTTTCTTTGCGATCGCTTGGGCAACCAACCATTTCAAAGCCGGCTTGGTTAACTTGGCCGGTCTTCTGCTTCTAATCGGCTCGATCGGCTTTTCACTGAGCATTTACTTGCTGGTCCTTGCTCAGTGGAGACCGTGGCCCCTCGTCACCCCGATCTCCGGCGGATTTATGATCGCCGCGTGGATAGTTATGGCTCTGGCCTGCCTGACCTCTAAGCCGAAGCACAGCTCTTTCTATTAACTTGTTTTGTTCCTGAAGATCGATGCTCTCTTCTCTGCCTTATCCGCTTTTATTTGTGTCCGACTGCTCAGAGCGGCCGCCGCAAAAGTACATCGACAGGTATTTGAGCCCGGTGCTGCTGAAATACGCAGCTGATCATCCTCTGGAACAAAACGCTGTCCTCTGGAGCCGCTTGCTCCTTCTCTCCATTCCCTATCAGCAATATCCGGATGATCCCCCTTTGATGATTGTCTCGGATCGTTTTACCAAAAGTCTGACGCTCGGAGGAGATTCCTATCATTACTGCAAGACCGACTGGCAAGGAAACAATCTGGCATTGGTTGTCTCCAATCTTCCCGTTTTTCTGTCCTTTCGATCATTTGACTCTGTCAATGACCATCTGAAAGAAATTGCCAGACTTCGTTTCCCAGCGATTATTAACAATTGGATTGACCGTCAGGAGAACCCGGAACTCGCCTTTTACCAATACTGGACGCTGAGCGAATGCCTGAAGGACCGAAACGATCCCACGGTTCGAATCAAAATTGACGACGACGATTGTTTAACCGTCAGAGGCTCGAGCGTACTCCTGCGTGAGACCTTCCAATTTTGGACATCTGAAGATTGGATCTGTACGGTTCAGGGACCGGCCTTAACAAATTTACTATACGAAGTTCGAAAACCGGAAAAAACCCTTCAGCTGCTTGATGAAGCATTCGAAAAATTTGGTACGGAGTAAAGAGTAGACAATGACAAAAGAATTCAGCACCGTCGGAGTTTTCGGAAAGCGAGACTCTCTCGATTATGAACCTCTGCGCATTATTGCCGAGCTTCTTATTAAATCCGGACGCCAAGTTCTGTTGGAGAAAAAGCCGGCGGAAGCACTTTCGCTCGGAGAAGGTTTCACCCGTGACGAAATCGGCAAAAAATCCGACCTCATTATCATTTATGGCGGCGACGGAACCTTCTTAGGCGTTTCCCGCCGCATGGCGCACTACGATGTACCCTTCATCGGTATTAACGCCGGTCGTCTCGGTTTTGTGACCGACATTCCGTCAGACAAAATGGTCGAAGAAATTTCCGAAATCCTGAGCGGCCACTATTACACCGACACCCGGTGCCTCCTTGAAGGAATTCAGATTCGCGACGGCAAAGAGATTTACCGCAATGTCGCAGTCAACGAAATCTGCGTTTCCCGAGGCAACTCCGGCGGCATGATTGAAGTGTCGGTCTCGGTTAATAAACTTCCGATGAGCCGCCAAAGAGCAGACGGTTTAATTGTTTCCACGCCGACCGGTTCGACGGCATATGCACTAAGCGTCGGCGGTCCGATGATTTATCCCTCGGTTGCTTGCACACTTCTCATTCCGGTTGCGCCGCATTCCTTAGCGAATCGTCCGATCGTGATTCCGGAGAACTCTCTGATCGAAATTACCGTGACAGATATGAGAGATGCCACTCTTTATTTCGATATGCAGGATAATTCCGAGGTTTTAGTAGGTGATATCATTAAGGCCTCCTCCTACCCGCATCGCGTTAAAATTCTCCATCCAAGTCGACACAACTACTTCGATACGTTGTGCAAAAAGTTACATTGGAACTACCTTCCCACGGACCGATAATCTCTCATGCTCTGTTCACTGAACATTCGCGACTTTGTCATCGTTGACAAACTTGATTTGGAATTTTCAGACGGTTTTACTGCACTGACCGGTGAGACCGGCGCAGGCAAATCGATCCTTATTGACGCACTTCAGCTCCTTTTCGGCGCTCGCTCCGATCCGGAAGTTATTCGCTCCGGCGCCCAGAAGTCTGACCTTACGGCCAGCTTTACGATCAACGACAAGATCAAAACCTGGCTTGAAGAGCGAGAGCTTTCCGGCCTCAACGGAGAGCTGGTTTTAAGAAGAACTTTGGACATCAAAGGCCGAAGCCGTTCTTGGATCAACGGCACGACCTGCTCTTTGTCTCAGTTAAAAGAACTCAGCCATATGCTGGTTGTGGTTCATGGTCAGCATGCCCACCAATCTCTGCTTCGCAAAGGCTCTCAGCTTGAAATGCTGGATGCTTACTCCGGTTTGCGTCCTCAGGTTGATGCGGTTCGTTCCGCCTGGACGCAATGGCGTGAAGCACAAAAAACGTTGGAAGAGGCTCGTGAAAGACAGGCCTTCAATCAGGCTGAGCTTGAACGCATGAAATGGTTCTTGGAAGACATGAAGGAGCTTTCTCCGGTTAAAGGAGAATGGGCTCGTATCAACGAGGAACACACACGTCTTTCTCGTTACAACGACATAATTGATTCCTGTCAGAAGGCTCGTGAGGCCCTCACGGAAGCAGACTACAGTGCATTAGAGCTGGTCGACTCTGCCATCAGTGCGATCGGCGACGTGTCGGACGTCGATGCGAAACTCGAGAAGATCTACACGCAGCTCAACGATGCACGTGAAATCATTGACTCTGCCTCCGATGATGTCGAACACTATTTAGACCGCACGGATTTTGACGAAGGCCGTTTCGAAGAACTCGATCAAAGAATCAACCTTTATCTCGAATTGGCTCGCAAATATCATGTCGAGCCGGAAGAGCTTTACGCAGAGATGCAGAAAGTCTCCGAGAAGGCAGCTGAGATGGAAGGGCTGAGTGATCTGACGGCGCTCTTTAATAAAGCGCACAAGGCAAAGACGCAGTACGACAAACTTGCCGGAGAACTCTCGAAAGAGCGAAAAAAAGGCGCGTTGAAGATGCAGAAGAGCATCACAGACGTCATGCAGACTCTGGCGATGGCCGGCGGTTCTTTTGAAGTTGCGGTGACACCTGCCGAAGCACCTTCTTCTGTAGGTATTGATCACTGTGAATTTTTGGTTGCAGGCCACGCCGGCGTTCCTCGCCGGTCTCTATCCAAGGTTGCGTCCGGCGGTGAACTGGCTCGTATCAGTCTTGCGATCGCCGTAACCGACACAATGACTGCTACCGTCGATACGTTGATCTTTGACGAAGTGGATTCCGGCATAGGGGGCGCCGTTGCAGAAACAGTCGGTCGTCTTCTTGCTCAGCTCGGCGAACACCAGCAAGTTCTCTGCGTTACTCACCTTCCCCAAGTCGCTAGCTGCGCCTCTCAACACTTCAAGATTGAGAAAAAATCGACAGGAGAAGGCGAGGCGCCGGTTTCCAATGTTTATCCGCTTACCGATGACCAGAGAGTCCAAGAAATCGCCCGCATGCTCGGCGGCCTGACGATCACTCAGAAAACTCTAGATCACGCTAGGGAGATGCTTCGGCGCTAATCACTCAGAAAAAGAAAGGATCCAAAACTGCGGATCCTTTCTTTTTTGCCATAGTGAAAACCGTTGTCTGTTACTTCTGTTCTGCCTTGTGTTTTCTGCATTCCGGGCAAACGCCGTAAAGTGCCATCGAGTGATCCACCAGCTCATAGCCGTGTTTCGCTGCAACTTCGGCTTGGCGTTTTTCGACTTCTTCATCGACAAATTCGACGACCTTGCCGCACATCACGCAAATCAGATGATCATGGTGGTGTCCGTCGTCCAGCTCAAAAACTGCTGTGCCGTGTTCAAAATTTCTGCGTGTCAGAATCCCGGCAGAAGCAAACTGGGCCAAGACGCGGTAAACCGTGGCTAATCCGACGTCTTCTCCCACGTTGACGAGCTCTTTATAAACTTCTTCAGCGCTCAGATGACGGTCTTCTCCGGCTTTAGCTCGCTCCTGAAAAATTTCGAGAATCTTGAGACGAGGCCCTGTAGCTTTTAAGCCGAGGTTTTTTAAATTTTTGGCATTTTCTTGTTGTGTATCTGGCATGTTTTATTCCAACCTCGAGATTTACAAGTTCGATGGTTCTTAGATTTAACCTTATCGATTATCATACAGGCTTGATAATATTTCTACACCCTCTTTCCGGAAATGAAACGGTTTATTTTTTGCGCTCTTATCCCTTTAACACTTTTATCGGGCTGCTCATCCGTTGGAGACCATATCCCCGGATGGCTCAAGCCTTATACCCCTGATGTTCATCAGGGCAACGTCGTTACCTCCGAAATGGTCGACGCGCTCCATGAAGGCATGACTAAAAACCAGGTTATCTTCCTGCTAGGCACTCCTGCGCTGCGCAACTTGTTCCATAAAGAACAGTGGAATTACGTTTACTTCCTTAAACCTCGTTTCGGAGAAACAAGCATTCGTAAGCTTGAAATTACTTTCGACGAGGATGGACGTGTAGAAAGTTTCAAATCCGACAGGATGCCGGATGAAACAAATGCCGACTTAGCGATCCTCGGTGAACGCGCCAGAGAAAGCACCCTGAAGCGTCAGGAAGAACTGGAAAAAGAAAAACAGGAAGCTCCGGTTACGGATGGAACTCAGCAACCTACAGAAACCGAGCAGGCTAAAGAAGAGACCGCTGAAACCCCGGCCGCACAGTAATCGGGAGCCCATACCAAACGCAGCTCACGGCACCGAAAAACGGTGCCGTTTATTTTTGTGAGATCTTAATCGGTCGGATTATCGGCAATTTTAGAGTACATTTAATAGTTAACTGCGGAGCGCCCCCGACGGTATGTGAAGAAATCTGCCTTCTTGCTGTCATGAGTGTTCCCGTTCCTAACTACAAATCAAACATCGGAGTATTTATGGTCAAAATCGCAGTCGCCGGCGCCAAAGGACACATGGGCAAAATGATTATTGATGCCGTTTGGAACACCGAAGGGGCCGAACTTGTCGCAGCACTCGCGCACAAAGGAACCGACAAATGGGAAGCCGATGAAGATGCCGGCGCCTCTTTGGGCTACAACACGGGCGTCAAAATTACGGACGACTACAATGTGCTTCGTACCTGCAGTGCACAAGTACTGATCGACTTTACTCGACCGGAAGGAACTAAGGAATTTTTGAAGATCTGTGCAGATGTCGGTATCGGTATGGTGATCGGAACGACTGGATTAGATGCGGAAGGCAAGGCTGCGATTGAAGAGTCAGCCAAAGTCATCCCTATTGTGTTCTCACCGAACATGAGCGCCGGTGTAAACGTTACCTACAAACTCCTCGAACTCGCCGCCAAATTGCTCAAAGACTATGACGCGGAAATCTTTGAAATGCATCATAGTCGTAAAGTGGATGCGCCCAGCGGAACCGCCATCGCCATGGGCAAAGCAATTGCCGAGGCTCGCGGACAAAAATTAGAAGACGTTGCCGTATGGGCTCGTGAGGGTCACACCGGTCCGAGAATCCCGGGTTCCATCGGTTTTGCCGCTCTGCGAGGCGGAGACGTGGTCGGAGACCATCAGGTAACTTTTGCCGGAAACGGAGAACGAATTGTGATTTCTCACTTGTCGAGCTCCCGTGCCGGCTATGCACAAGGCGCTGTCAAAGCCGCGATCTGGGAAGCAGGTAAAAAGCCGGGACTTTATTCCATGAGCGACGTTCTCAGTCTGTAACTTATGAACCGAGAAGAAGCTTTCAAAATTCTAGAGGCCAGAATCCTTGAGCTTCTGAGTCGCATCAGCCATCTTGAGGAGGAGAACGCACGTCTCCAAAAAGACCTCTCCTCGAAGGCTGCTCAGCTGCAGGCTGCGCAAGCAAAGGTCAATATTGCCGCCGAACAGCTCCATGTCGAACTCGAACGTCTTAAAGCCATTAAAGACCGATACCGGAACCCCTGATTTCTATGCTTTACACGATAGCGATTCAAAATTTAAGGCTACAAGTCTCCGTGCCGGACTCCACTGACACGGCGGCTCTCGATAAGGTCGTCCGAGAATTCAATGATCATCTCATGACATTTAACGGCGGCAGATCAGTGGAGCTGTTCGAAAGTAAGGAAGTGAAGCTTTTGATTTTTACGCTTATCTCTTTCATTCTCGGAATGCAAAAGAAGCAGGAACAAACGCACGAGACGGCAGCAGCTCTGGCAAAAGAGAATGAAAAAGTAAACATTCGTGACGACCAGGAAACCCTCGAGAAGATCAAAAAACTAATTTCCCTTTGCGACAGAGGACTTACGAAACATCCGTGATTTTGACAGAACCCGAATAGCGCAATTAGCTTTAATACGGACTTTAAAAATTTTTCGAGAAGGCTACAATACAAATCGTCCCCTGCGAAATTCGAGCATCGGCTGTTGTTCTTTGAACCAATACTCTAGTTTCGGGGGCTGTTTGTCAGCCATTAAGTTGAGCGGCACGCGTTGCTGCTCCTTGTGCCTGGCATAGGCCTCCACCCTGAACCCTCGGTTCAGGACTCAAGCCGGACGGTTTCGGCGGGAGACACAAAAACGCTCTCGGACTTCGAGAGCTTTTTTGTGCCCGAAAAACGCCGCTCTCCTCAGTAGCAACAAATCAAAACTAAAAAATTCAATACATTAACTTTAGTCTTACAATACCCGCAATATTGTCTTAAATGTCTCAAAAGACGAAACAAAACCATTGAGACTCAACCCTAACTTAAGAAGAAAAGAATTATGTCTTTTACGATCAAGCTAGCCGGAACCCCTTATGAATTCCAGGCTGAAGCCTCCGAAACTATCCTACAAGCCGGAGATAAAGCCGGTTTTCTGCTGCCGAGTGCCTGCCGCAGCGGAGCCTGTGGGGCCTGTAAAGCTCAAGTCCTTTCCGGCACCGTGGCACTAGGCCCGCATGAGCCGTTTGCGCTGACTGAAGCTGACCAAAAGCTCGGACTAACTCTGCTTTGCAGTGCCAAGGCAACATCCGACTGCGAAATTAAAGTCCGAGACGTCAAACTCGCTCAAAAGAAACCCGAAGGCGTTCAAGCTGAAATCGTTGAAAAAACGCTGCTTGATCCGTCCATCATGCGCTTAGTTTTGAAGCGTGCTGACGGCGCCCTCTTTGAATTCAAGGCCGGCCAGACCTATGCCGTAGAACTCCCCGGCAATCAGAAGCGCTATTACTCCGTGGCCAGCTCTCAGAACCAGAAAGAGACCGTCGAATTCCTGATTCGTAAAGTCACGAACGGCATGTTCACCGGCATGCTCTTCTCCGACATGATTCGCGTCGGCGACAAGATGCGCCTCAAAGGACCGGAAGGCACCAGCACTTTCCAGACACCGAAAGGCCGTAAAGCCGTCTTCCTAGCTACCGGAACCGGCATTGCTTCCGTCAAGAGCATCGTTTCTACACTGGTAGAGAACAACGACCTCGAAGGCCGTGAGCTCTTCATTTATTGGGGTGTTCGCACTTCTCAGGAACTCGTTGTCGGAGAAATCTTCGAAGAATGGGCTGCCGCTCATCCGCAGATTCATTACACCGGAGTGGTTTCTCGCGAAGACACCTGGCCCGGCGCCAAAGGTCACGTTCAGACATTTGCCGCTGCCGACAACGGCGATATGACCGACATGGATGCTTACCTCTGCGGCAGCAACTCCATGATTAAAGCCGCAGTGAACTATTTAACAGCTCGCTGCGGCCTTCGTGAAGATCACATCTTCATGGACAACTTCGGTTTCTAATCTTTCCGACGGCAGGCCCAAATCCAAAGGCCTGCCCCGATAATAATCATCGGAAGCGAAAGCCATTGGCCTCTGGAAAGATCCAAGGCCTGTAAGCCAAGATAGCTGTCAGGCTCGCGGAAGAATTCCACGACAAAACGAGCCAGCCCGTAACCGAATAAGAAGAGACCCGAGACTGCACCTGGGGGTCTCTTTTTTATTGAGTAAATCCAAACAACGAGGAACAGCACCAGTCCTTCCAATGTTGCTTCGTAGAGCTGAGAAGGATGACGCGGAACGCCGTCCCCGGCCTGCGGAAAAATCATGCTCCAGGGCAAGTCCGCGGAAGCAACTCTTCCCCAGAGTTCACCATTAATGAAGTTTCCGAGTCGGCCGAAGAAAAATCCCAACGGCACGAGCGGAGCGACGAAATCACCGACGGTAAGAATAGATTTCTTGTTTCTCCACGCAAAATAAAAGAGCGCAAGGATGACGCCGATAAACCCGCCGTGCGCACTCATTCCGCCCTGCCAGACAGAGAAGATTTCAAGCAGATGGCTCAGATAGTATTCAGGCTGATAAAGCAGCACAAAGCCCAAGCGGCCGCCGACGATCACGCCGACCATACCGACAAAGAGTAAATCTTCAAGATTTGCCTTGGTGATTCCTCTCCATTCCTGGCGGCAGCGGTAAAGGCCCAAAAGGTAGAAAAGCGTAAAACCGATCAGATACATCAGTCCGTACCAGTGCACGGCTAAAGGCCCGACCTGAACGGCAATCGGATCAAACTGAGGATGTACCAGCATTACTTAGGCCTCGTATTCCGAACGAAGGTTTTCGACGTAGCCTTCTACGTCTTCCAAGATTTCCAGACCGTGCTCATCAGCACCTGCTCGGACTTCTTCAAGCTCTTCGTAGAACTGAGTAAACGTTCTGGCTCCTCCTAAACCTTTGACAAGCTTGTTGTACTTGTGGAGACGCCAAAGTCTTTCCGTTTCCGGAGTGAGTGCATACTCAGGATAGTTGCGGCCCATGAAATACAGCGTAAGTTCGGCTAGGTCTTCTCGATCAAACTCAAGTCGATCGAAAGCATCTGCCATCTCTTCAGGGGGCAAGGCCCTAAAGGTCGCCATCTTGCGAGCGTCCGAGTTACTGGGGAAGCCCCCGCTGTAAAGTGCTTCTTCCGGAATGTCTTTGGCGTGCTCTTCGGCCTTTCTATCTGCCAGCGCCATAAAGAGCGACAGAAGTTCGGAAAGGCGATCTGCGGAAGCAAGAATCTTCGAAGCGTTTTCTGAGTAATAAGCGGCCGGGTGCTCAAATAAGCCTTGTCCGTTCTTAGTGATCCATACCGACATGCCTTTCATGAGGAAGGGCTGTTTTTTGGTCTTAATGCGCACGAACGGCAGCGGTTTAATGCCCTGCTCTTTTTGCTCGCGCGTCACGAAAGATCTTTCCTTCATGTCTTTTTCTGTAATAGCCCACATTTCGTTCGGATCGGCAGAAAGATCCCAGCAAATCCATTCGTTTCGAACAGAGGGGTTCTCAAACAGCGGCATCACCGGTCTTAAGCCTCTGCGGTGATGAAGACTGTAGCGATCGACATATAGAAGCGGTCGCTTTTCGTTCAGAAGCTCGACAATCTTGTCGGACTTGCTGATCGAGAGTGCGTACTCCCAAAGACGGGGATTCTTGCTTGCAATCAGTTTGGCAAGCTGCAAGGTGGCAAAGGCATCCGAGCTTGCATCGTGCGCATGGCGATGAGGCAGATTGTTTGCCGGAGTCAGGCGATCCAATTTGAAACAAACGGTGCCGTCTTCTTTTGTGGGCCAATTCAAAATTTGAGGTGCCACAGCATAAACGGCAATCACTAAGAGAAAAACGTCGAATCGTCCACGCCCTTCTCCATACTCGGTGTCGTATGCCGGCAGCAGATTGCGCCAGAACATGAAGCGCGTCATCTCATCGTCGTAATTGCGATTGTTGTAGCCGATTGTGATCGTGCCGGGTTTGCCCATTTCATCACGAATGACTTTGGCGAAATCAGCTTCGGCCAGCGCGTTTTCTTCATCCATGAGCGACATCGGCGTAATACCCGTCACCAGAGAAGATCCCGGGGACGGGATGTAGTCGTCTGCAAGCTGGGCATAAAGCACCATACTTTGTCCGATGATATTGAAGTTGGTATCGGTTCGAAACGATCCGTACTGCACAGGGCGGTCTTTGCGCGCTTCTGTTCCGAATGTTTCGTAGTCGTACCAAAGGTAACTTGTTGAATTGTTGACAGTATCGGTCATGGACTTTTCGCAAAATTAGGTAGGCCAATATTACAAGAAACCGCCGTTAACCAACACGTTCGCGGATGCTGAAAGCGTAAAAAGACGAAAGCCGGCGTTTCCGCCGGCTCATGCCCTAAATCTTACTCAGATTACATCGCCAAATAGGCTTGTCTGATCATGTAAAGGCAGACGAAGCACAGCAGGCAGGCAAAGATCTTCTTGAGCGGTTTTGTGTCGATAGAGTGAGCGACTTTTGCTCCGAGCGGTGCAAACAGCACACTGGTAATCGCAACGGAGAACAAAGCAGGAATACAAATGTAGCCCAGGTCAATCGGCCAGGGAGGCAGACCCGATACGTTCCAACCGCTGATGATGTAGCCGATGGTGCCGAAGAGCGCGATAGGGAAACCGAAAGCAGCACTGGTTGCCACGGCATTCTGCATTTTGACGTTGCACCAAATCATCCAAGGTACAGAGATAAAGCCGCCCCCTGCGCCGACTAAGGCCGAAAGAATACCGATTGCGATGCCCATGAAAAACTTACCGATCGTTCCCGGCAAGTTGCGGTCCGGACGCGGAGATTTGTTCAAAAACATCTTGAACGCGGAGAACCCGACGAAAGCCGCAAAAATCAAAGACAGCCAGAATGTCGGCAACCAGCCTGCGATCTGTGCACCGACAACCGCACCGACCAAAATGCCGGGAGCTACGGAAGCCACGACATTCCACAAAACAGCACCGCGTTTATGGTGTGCTCTGACGGAAGAAAGAGAAGTAAAAGCGATGGTTGCCAGCGATGTTGCAATGGCAACATGAACGATATGTTCATGGGGAATCAAACTCGACGGGATCAGCATAATCAGGAACGGTGTAATGATCATGCCGCCGCCGATACCCAAAAGGCCTGCCATAAATCCCGTAAAGCAGCCTAATAAAGCCATAAGGCCGATTGTTGTGAGTGCCACTTAATCCTCTTGTATGGTTTGAGAATTTGAAAATTTGAATAGGAAAAATCTTAGCGCTTATCTTCGTTTTTTAACGGCTTTTCGCTGGAAGTGGCGTAAATACTAGGTTTGCGAAATAAGATGCGGCTGAAGCGCTTTCCACTCGTCCTCATTCACAGGCGTGATCGACAGGCGGTTGCCCTTCTGAAGAACCCGCATTCCTTCACAACCCGGAATCGTTCTTAATTCAGCGATAGAAACGAGTTTGACTTTATGAAGAATATGCACATCGACTTGAACCCAGCGGGGCTTCGCCTGAGTACTCTTCGCGTCGAAATATTCTGAAGTTTCATCAAACTGCGTCGGATCCGGATAAGGTTCGGAGGCAATTTCACCAATACCGACGATGCCGGGCTGAGCACACGAAGAGTGGTAGAAAAGGACCGGATCTCCGATCTTGCAAAGATCGCGCATGAAATTGCGGGCCTGGTAATTACGCACGCCGAACCAACCAACCTTGCAGTCCTTCATGCCGAGGACATCGTCAACGGAAACTTCGCTTGGCTCCGACTTCATCAGCCATGCATAGTGCTCAAAACCTGCCATAATTTGTTTACCTCTATTTACTGAGAAGCTCCTTATATCATGTCTTCAGACTCAGTCCAACTTTGTTTGTCCCGCAAGACCGGAGAAATGCTTCACAGGCTCCGTGCCAACCGTCCTCTCGTTCACTGCATTACCAATGAAGTCGTGCAGGAATTTACGGCTAATGTTCTGCTTGCCGCAGGAGCCTCCCCCGCGATGGTTGTGGGCGAAGGCGAAGCCGAATATTTCGCCGGCATCGCCTCTGCACTCTCCGTAAACGTGGGAACCCCCTACGAAGCCCGCATCGAAACCATGAAGAAGGCCATTCGCGGAGCTCTTGCCGCAGGAAAACCATGGGTACTCGATCCTGTTGCAGCCGGCGGCATTCCCTGGCGCGACAAAGTCATTTTTGAACTCTTAGAAATGCAGCCGACGGCTGTCCGAGGCAACGCTTCCGAGATCCGCTTTTTAGCCGGAGTAGGTACGGGCGGGAAAGGCGTGGATAGTTTGGATGACTCTTCTTCTGCCATTGAAGCCGCTAAAACCTTAGCTCGAAAGTACAAAACATTTGTTGTCGTGACCGGATTGAAGGACTACGCAACAGACGGTGAACGCGTGCTTTGCGCCGTCGGGGGCAGTGAAATGATGACGTTGGTCGTCGGAACCGGCTGCTCACTTTCCGCACTGCTCGCCGCCTTCCTCGGGGGAGCTGAACGCTCGCTTGAAGCATGCATTGCATGCTGTGACTACGTAAACTACGCCAACGATACCGCTTCCACTCGCTCAAGCGGTCCGGGATCCTTCCATTTTCAATATTTGGATGCCCTCTATCAAATCCGTCCTGAGGACTTCAGAAAATGAAATCCGGCAAGAAATTAGATCTTTCTCTTTACCTTGTCCTGGATGCCAACCTTTGCAAAACGCCTGAAGGAATGGCTGAGACAGCAAGAAAGGCCGTAGAAGGCGGATGTACCGTTGTGCAACTTCGCGCGCCGGAGTGGAAAAAGAAAAAACAGCTTCGAGCTGCCTTTCTTCTCAAAGAGCTCCTCAAAGACACGGATGTGCTTTTCATTGTGGATGATCACATTGATATCGCTTGGCTCAGCGGTGCCGACGGTGTCCACGTCGGACAGGAAGACATCGATCCTAAGTACGTCAGACAGCTTTTAGGTCCTGATGCAGTGATCGGTTTATCTGTCGGCAGTATTAAAGAATTAAACACGATCGGACCTGATGTGGATTACATCGGAATCGGCCCGGTGTTCTCTACCAAAACGAAGGTCGATGCGGGCGCAGCTGTTGGCTTAGGCCTGCTTGAGTATATTTCTAAAGGAGCGGGGCTCCCAAACGTTGCCATCGGCGGCATCAATCAAAGCAATGCCGCAGACTGCATTCGTCACGGAGCCGACGGAGTCGCAGTCGTTTCAGCAATTTGCGGCGCGGAAGATCCGAAAGCTGCCGCAGCTGCCATCAAGAAAGCCGTTAACGACGCGCTTTCGATTTAGATTTTTCGGCCGTGCTCGCGGATTCGGGTGCGGCCTTTCTATTTGTCCATTTCATCAGCCCGAAGAGCGCGAGCAGGATCACAAGCCAAGCACCGATAAACATAAACACCATCTGCGTGCTGGCTTTTCTTGACTGGCCCTGAACAAATAAACCGTAGCTCTGTTTTGCCTCTTCCAATGAGGAAGCACAGATAAGGGGATTCTTAGCCGGTTCAAATACTTCTTTCGTCACGGTTTGGGGCGTCTTGCCGTCGCCGGTGACGCCGATCTTGGAGCAGTAGCCCGCCAGACTCTTATGGCCCGCCTTCTCGACATAAGTCCAGTCCGCCTGCGCTAATTTTTCTCCTCTGGAAAACGCAAAGGTCGTGTCCCAGATGCAATAGAAAGCGCAAATTAAAAGCGTTACCAGAAACCAAAGCTGCCAGCGGATTTTCATACGGATCAGATTCAAACGGAAAAGAAGTGTTACTTGCTCATAACGGCTGCATAAGTCTAAGTCAAACCGTTCTTCTATGTACTATGCCGACAACATACGAAACAATTTCGGAGCAAAACAATGAACTTAAAAATGAAGCACCTGATGACCGCTTTGATCGCCTCTGCTGCCGTCGGACAAGCCGTCCATGCACAGGAAGCATCGTCCGCAGTCGCACAAGACACCAAGCAAGTTGAGCAAGCCGCTGACGGTATGGCAAACAAAGTCGCAGGCTGGCTCGATAAGTTATCCGATTCCGTCAGAACGCTCGGCGAAAAAAGCGAAGAGTGGTCTAAAGACGCTGCTACGTACAAGGATCAGCTGAAAGAACAGTGGCCCTCTATCAAAGAGCAATTTAACCAGAAGCTCAGCGAAGGCATGGAGAAAGGTCAGCAATCCAAAGAAGCTGTTTCAAAATGGCTGGATGACACTTTCTCTCAGGAGCGCATCAACAAAGCCGAAGAGTGGATGACCAACTTCAAAAACGGCGTAACGGATAACGTTGTCGACCCGTTGGTACCTTACCTTTTGGCCATGCGTTATCCCAATCCGATGGACGAATGGAACCAGGGCTATCGTCGTGAATATCCGGTCTCCATTAAAGGCATGGATCGTCCTCTTCAGGTCACATTGCCGCTCTCTTGGAATCTTTCTCAGAACCTGCAGCTCGGTCAGAATGAATTCATGAGCTGGCGCAGTGAATCCGGCACCGGCCAATATGTGGTCGCTTTAATTGAAACTCCGACCGGAGCAACCGTTGACAGCATTGTTGCGGGCCTTCAGAAAGCTCGTCCCGACGCCGTAACAGAAAAACTCCCGAATTCTCAGATCGTTCGCGTTTACTTCCCTGCTAAAACCGATGCAGAGAATGCCGTTTATTACTACGCCGTTCCGACAGGAGATCAGGTCTTCACAGTCTGCGGAGAAGTCTTGCGCAGCAAGGATGAAAAGACCGAAGCTCTGAATCAAAGACTTCAGGCAGAAAGCAATTTCTTTAACGCCGTGGCGTCCAATATCTTTGTGAAACCTGCGTCTTAATCAGAACGTATTTTTCTTCGAAAGCCTGAGACAAACCTCGGGCTTTTTCTTTTTTCTTTGCCGAATTTTCCTGGTTTTGTTCTCGTTGGAAGGACTTGCCTCGAATTAAAATGATGCCATTCCGAAATTCTCAATTCCTCACATACACACTCCTTCCTTCAGCGGGAATCAGTGTTCAGGAGAAAACATGGCTGAAATTGTTACGACGTCCATTAAGTCTCTTCCGCTTGTCTATCGCGGCAAAGTCCGTGACAGCTACGCTGTCGGCGATGACAAACTTCTTATTGTCGCTTCCGACCGTATCTCTGCTTTTGACGTCATCCTCGGCGATCCGATCCCCAAGAAAGGCAAAATTCTGACGGCTTTGACGGACTTCTGGTTCAAAGAACTCGACGGAATCGTCCCGAATCATCTGACGGGCATTGATCCCGAATCCGTAGTTGCTCCCGAAGAATGCGATCAGGTTAAGGGACGCGCCGTCGTTGCCAAACGCCTGAAACCGATTCTCGTCGAATGCGTAGCCCGCGGCTACCTCTCCGGCAGCGCCTGGAAGGAATATCAGACCACCGGCCAGATCTGCGGCGTCAAACTCCCCGCCGGTCTGAAACAGAGCGAAAAGCTGCCTGAACCGATCTTCACACCGGCCGGAAAAGCTGAAGCCGGCCATCACGACGAAAACATCACTTATGAAGATGTCGTCAAACAGTACGGCGAAGACACCGCTTCCAAGCTCCGTGACTACACACTGGCTCTTTACAAGAAAGCCGCTGAATATGCCGCCTCCAAGGGCATCATCATCGCCGACACCAAGTTTGAATTCGGTCTGGACGACAACGGCACAGTCGTTTTAATGGACGAAATCCTGACTCCGGACAGCTCTCGCTTCTGGCCTGCCGACGAATATAAAGTCGGTCAGTCGGAACCGAGCTTTGATAAACAATTCATCCGTGACTGGCTTGAAAGCCAGCCCTGGAACAAGAAAGCTCCGGCGCCCAAGATCCCGCAGGATGTGTTGGATAAGACCAGCAGCAAATACGAAGAAGCTCTGATCCGTCTGACAGGCAAAGGCGTTCCCGCCTAAAATTCCCCTAACGAAACACAGAACGCGCCGCTTGCGGCGCGTTTCGATTAACAGAAATCCAACAGGAATCTCAAGATGCAAGAAAATAAACCGGTTGTCGCCATTTTGATGGGATCCAATTCTGACTGGGACGTCATGAAAAACGCTGCTGAAATGCTCCAGTCTTTTGATGTTCCGTTCGAGGCCAAAGTCGTCTCCGCACACAGAATGCCGGACGAAATGTTCGAATACGCCGAAACTGCCCGCGACCGCGGCATCCGTGTGATTATTGCCGGCGCCGGCGGTGCTGCTCACCTTCCCGGCATGCTCGCTGCTAAGACAACGCTGCCCGTCTGCGGTGTTCCCGTCCCGAGCCGCTACCTGAAGGGCCAGGATTCTCTGTATTCCATCGTTCAGATGCCTAAAGGCGTCCCGGTCGCAACTTTTGCCATCGGAGAGGCCGGCGCTGCTAACGCTGCACTTTATGCCGTCCAGATTTTGGGTACGACGGATGCCGTTTTGGCAGATAAGCTTGCGGCTTTCCGCAAAGCTCAGAACGAAAAAGCCCGCAACATGACTCTTCCGCTTTAACAGATACATGATGAAAGACACACCGATTCTTCCCGGCAGCTGGCTCGGACTCATGGGGGGCGGTCAATTAGGCCGCATGTTTGCTCAAGCCGCCGCTACGATGGGCTACCGCGTCTGCGTATTGGAGCCTGATAAAAACGCCCCGGCCGCCATTGTTGCCGAAAAGCACATCTGTGCTCCCTATACGGACGAAGCTACACTGACCGAACTCGCCTCGCTCTGCAAGACCGTCACGACCGAGTTTGAAAACGTTCCTGCTGCCGCTCTGGAGTTCTTAGCATCTAAGGGCGTCGAAACATGCCCTGCTGCTAACGCTGTCCGTATCACGCAGGACCGATTCGATGAAAAGTCTTTCATCAAGTCTGCCGGCGCTCCCGTTGCCCCTCATTTGCTGATCGAATCCGACGAGGATCTCAAGAAGGCTTCTGCTCCCTATTTCCCCGCCATCTTAAAAACCGCCCGTTTGGGCTATGACGGCAAAGGCCAGATTACGGTGAATGACCGCCGCGAACTGGCAATGGCTTTTGAGAAGCTCGGTAAAGTTCGCTGTGTTTTAGAAAAGCGCCTGCCGCTCTTTAAAGAAGTCTCTGTCATCGCCGCCCGCAACAGCAAGGGTGAAGTGGCCGTTTTTCCGGTGTCTGAAAACTACCACCGCAACGGAATTCTGGCGGTTTCCGTCATGCCGGCTCGTTTAGACGAAGAGATCACCAACCGCGCCCGTGAAATCGCTTCCAAAATCATTGAGAAGCTCGATTATGTCGGCGTGCTCTGCACAGAACTCTTTGTACTTTCCGACGGACGTCTGGTCGTTAACGAATTGGCTCCGAGACCGCACAACTCCGGTCACGCCACGATCGATGCCTGCATCTGCAGCCAGTACGAACAGCAGGTTCGCGCCATGGCCAATCTGCCGCTCGGCGATACGACTCAGGTTTCTAAGTCCGTCATGCTCAACCTGCTCGGAGATCTTTGGTTCGATGAAAACGAAAACGTCCGTGAACCGGATTGGAGCCAAGTACTGGACATCCCGGGTCTCAAATTGCATCTTTACGGTAAGAAGCAGCCGAGGCATGCACGTAAAATGGGCCACATCACTTGTTTAGCCGCCACGGAAGAGGAAGCGATGTTTAAAGCCCAAATGGCGGCCCGCATTTTAGGTCTCGAACTTCCCGAATAACGTTATGCATTCTGATCTTGAGAAGGCCGTCAAAATTCTCGAAGCCGGCGGCTTGGTTGCTATTCCCACTGAAACGGTATACGGCTTAGCCGCCGACGCAGAGAACAAAGCGGCGGTTAAATCGATTTACGCCGCTAAAAACCGCCCGGCCACGCATCCGCTGATTGTGCATGTTGCCTCAGCAGAAGCTCTGCCCTACTGGGCCCGAGAGATTCCGGAAGATGCCAAAAAGCTGACTGAGGCGTTTTGGCCCGGTCCTCTGACGATCGTTTTAAAACGCTCCGCACACGCCAAAGACTTTGTGACCGGCGGACAGGACACGGTTGCGCTTCGCTGTCCGTCGCATCCTTTGGCTCACGAACTTTTAAAGCGTTTTGACGCGGGCAAAGGCCGCGGCTTAGCCGCACCGAGCGCCAACACCTTCGGCAAGATCAGTCCGACAACCGCTCAGCATGTGCGTGATGACCTCGGGGAGAAGCCCGACGGCAAAACCGACTTCATCCTTGACGGCGGAGAATGCACCGTCGGCATTGAATCGACGATTCTTGACCTCACGGGCGAAACACCGCGCATCCTTCGCGAAGGCGACGTCAGCGGCGAAATGATCTCTAAGGTGATCGGCAAACCCGTTGAACACGGTGCGGTCGGCGCTTCTCCGCGCGTCTCCGGCTCAATGAAGAGCCACTACGCGCCTGAGCACGTTTTAAAGATTGTCTCGGCAGACGACCTGCCGGGTGAAACACAGTTCTTAGCCCGTCACTTCAAAACCTTCTCTTTGATTGCGCCTGAAAAGATCGCGAAACGCTTCAGCACGGTCGCAGAAAAAGTTCGCGGCTACAAAGACGCCAAGGAACTCCAGGTCAACCTTTACAAGTGGCTGCACGAACTCGACCGTGACGGCGGAGATGTTATCTTTGCTGTCGAGCCGGAATTAACCGATTCTTCAGCCGGTGTTCTGGATCGACTGACCCGCGCTGCCGCTGAAAGACCCAACAAGGAAAGCAAATGAGCGATACACCCGCAGATCTCGTCCGCTTATCTAAGCGCATGAGCGAACTCGGTTTATGTTCACGACGAGAAGCCGATGAGTGGATCTCCAAAGGCTGGGTTAAAGTTGACGGTCAAGTCGTTAGCGAACTCGGCAGCAAAGTGCGCCCTGACCAAAAGATCACAATTGACCGGAAGGCTAAAGATCAGCAGAACGAGCGTGTGACCATTATTCTCAACAAGCCGCTCGGCTATGTCTCCGGACAGGCTGAAGACGGTCATGAACCGGCACGCATTTTGATTACGCCGAGAAACCGCTGGATCGATGATCCTTCTCCTCGCCGCTTTAATCCTTCTCAGTTAAAGAGCCTGGTTCCTGCCGGTCGTCTGGACATCAACTCCACCGGCCTTCTGGTTCTGACTCAGGACGGACGCATCGCCAAAACCATCATCGGTGAGAACAGCGCCGTCGAAAAAGAATACATCGTGCGTGTTGCGATGACCGACGGCCGCTCCAACAGCGAATTTCCTCCGGCGAAGCTTGCGCTTTTAAATCACGGGTTGGAACTGGACGGTAAGCCTTTGGAGAAGGCCGAAGTTTCCTGGCTCAACGAAGACCAATTGAAATTCGTCCTTCGTGAAGGCCGAAATCGTCAGATTCGCCGAATGTGTGATCTTGTCAGTCTGAAAGTCCTCGCACTTAAACGGGTCCGTGTCGGCAATGTGCGCCTCGGCAAGCTTCCGGTCGGTAAGTGGAGATATTTGGAAGACGGCGAAAGTTTTACCGGTCCGGCCCCTAAAAGAGCCTCTTCCGGCAGGCCAGCTTCCGGTGCTCCGCGTCGCCCGCAAACCGTTAAACCTCGTAAACCGAACTTTAGAAAAACTCGAGACGAATGACGCCGAGTCGCTTTAACGTCAGCCCCGAGTGGGGCCTTGTGATGGTGACGGCCCTTTGGGGTTCTTCTTTTATTCTTTTGTCCCTGAGTCTTAAAGGACTCTCGCCGGGGCTGCTTGTTGCTTTACGTTTCGGAGGCGGTGCCGTTCTAATGGCGTGCCTCTTGAGATCGGCCCTTTTCAAACTCAAAAAAGTCGATTGGATTGCTGGCTGCGCCACGGGGACGTGTATTTTTCTGGGTTACTTCCTGCAGACGGTGGGCCTGCAGACGATTACGAGTTCGATTTCGGCCTTTCTGACGGCGCTTTACGTGCCGTTTGTACCGCTTTTCCAATGGATTATCTTTAGAAAACGCCCGACGCCCATTATTGCCGGAGGCATTTTATTTGCCTTCCTCGGCATGCTCCTCATCTTAGATCCCACCAAAATCTCTTTTAACGGGAACATCGGAGAGTGGCTGACGATTGCCAGTGCGGCTGCCTGCGCGATGGAAATCTTGGTTCTCGGGCGCTTCGCCAACTCTTGTGATCCGAAAGCTTTTTGCTTTACTCAGTTGGTTACCGTCACGTTTTGGAGCACGCTCTACTGCATTGTCTTTGAAGACGTTCGCTTTGATCCTACGCCCGTGACTTATGTCTGTATGGCCATCTTGATCGGCATGATTGTCTTTAACCAGGTTATGATGTGCTGGGCGCAGAAATTCGTCTCGCCGACACGTGCCGTTCTCATCTATACCCTTGAGCCTGTATTTGCCGGCATCATCGGTTACGCGATCGGAGAGCCGTTTACGAAGGGCGCGGTCGTCGGTGCCGTCATGGTGGTGCTGAGTATCCTCATCAGTTCCTGGCTGCCCGGCTACCTCAAGAACCGAGGCCACATCTCTAAGGAGGCGGTCCGTGAGTAACGCTCCCATCGGAATGTTTGATTCGGGGCTCGGCGGCCTGTCCGTCATGCACGCTGTTCGAGACGCCCTCCCCGGCGAAGACATCATTTATTACGGTGATTGTCTCTACGCACCGTACGGCGACAGAAACTCCGAGTACATAAAAGAACGGTGTCTCGCGATCGGACGCTTTCTGATTTCCAAAGGCGCTAAAGCGATCGTAGTTTCCTGCAATACCGCCACGGCAGAAGGCGTTAACACGATGCGGGATACGTTTGATATTCCGATCATCGGCATCGAGCCGGCAATCAAACCGGCAGCGGCGGCGACAAAGACCGGCGTAGTCGGCGTGATCGCCACGACCCGCACCATCACCAGCGAACGCTACCTGAGACTCGTTCGTGAATTTGCCGGAACCAAGGTCAAGGTCATTTCGGTTCCGTGCCCGGGTCTCATGGAATGCGTCGAAAGCGGTGACTGGGACTCCTTCAAGACCCAAAAGCTAATCGAAAAGTATCTGCACCCGATCAAGCGTGCAGGTGCTGATAAGCTCGTTCTCGGCTGCACGCATTATCCGTTCCTGTCTAACGTGTTGAAGCGTGAACTCGGCAGCGGAACCGAACTCATCGATCCAAGCGCAGCAGTTGCCAGAGAACTTAAACACCAGCTCTCCAAACGCGGCTTACTTTCGGATGGTGCAAAAGGCAAAGAAGTGTTTTATATCAGCGGAGATGCCGAGAAGCATCGCGCTGTCATCGAGCGTCTTTGGAACTCGGAAGAAGCGCTTGACCTTCGCTCTGTCCCTCCCGCAACGAAAGCAACTCTCTCTTGAGCCTTTTCGACCTTCAAATCATCCAATTTGAGCGAATTTAGACACTGTCACTACGCCGGACTGCCATACTTTCAAGCAATTAAAGAAAGTACTTGGATTCAACTCAAATGCACGACTCTGTCCTTGAACGTGTTACGTTACGTCGCTCCCTCGGAGCAAAATACCTCACCACACCTGCCCCCTCTAAAGAAGACTATGCCGAAGCCCTCACATGGGCCATTGCAGCGCCTGATCACTGCCATCTGAGCCCTGCTCGTTTCGTGGTCATTGAAGAGCGTGAGAAATTCGCCGACTTTTTTGAAGCCGGCGCTCTGGCCGACGGAGCGGATCAGGAAGGCGCCCAGCGCGCCCGCAGCAAAGCTTTAAAGGCTCCGGCTATGGTCGCTGTGGTCGCCAAAATCGATGAACACAACGAAAGAGTTCCTACCTACGAGCAGTGGATGACCGTCGGCGCTGCTACCTCTAATTTCCTTGCCGCTCTTGAGCTCAAAGGCTTTGCAGGTAAAATCGTGAGCGGCTCGTCCACGCACTACCGCGACGCCGTCGATGCCCTTTGCAAGAAGGGCGAAGTCATCGCCTGCTGGATTATGCTCGGCACGGCAAAACCGGATGCCCCGGGCGCCGAAGTCCGTTCTATTTACGACGAACTGTTAACCTATTTTTCTTAAGAAGCAAACATTAAGAGGCCGTCATGAAACGCTTTTTCCTTATTCTTCTCGGCATGTTCATGTCCGCAACTATGCTGACCGGATGCGGATACAACGAGATCCAGACGCTTGATGAGTCGACCAAGGCAGCTTGGAGCGAAGTTTTAAATCAGTATCAGCGCCGCAACGACCTTATTCCGAACGTGGTTAATTCCGTTAAAGGCGAAGCCGATTTCGAGAAATCCACGCTCACGCAGGTGATCAATGCCCGCGCTAAGGCTACTTCCATTCAGGCAACCCCTGAGCTGATGGAAAATCCTGAAGCCTTCCAGAAATTCACACAGGCCCAGGGCGAATTAAGCAGCGCGCTGTCCCGCCTGCTTGTCACTGTCGAACGCTACCCTGACTTGAAAGCCAACAAAGCCTTCCAGGACCTGCGTGTACAGCTTGAAGGCTGTGAAAACCGCATCGCGATTGCACGCAACCGCTACATTAAATCCGTTCAGCAGTACAACACGTACATCCGTCAATTCCCGCAGATGGTCTGGGTTTGGATCCTCGGATACAAACCTAAAGCCCAGTACGCGGTAGCCGACGAAGCTGCCATTACGACACCTCCTAAGGTAGATTTCAATGGTTCAGCAGCTACAGCTCCGGCCAAACCTTAATCGCTTCGGCCTTCTCATCAGTGCGTTCTTCTTTTGGCTGAGCGCGCTTTTCTGCGCGGTATCGGCGGCTGACCTGCTTCCGATACCGGAAGTGGCTTATGTCACCGATACTGCACACCTTCTGACGGCCGAACAAAAACGTTCGCTTGAAGCCAAACTTGCGGGATTTGAGGAGAAGTACGGTTCCCAGATCGCCGTTATCATCGTTCCTTCCACGAACGGCGAGCCGATCGAAGACTACGCACATCGCGTCGGTGACAACTGGAAACTGGGCCGTAAGGATGTCGGAGACGGTCTTCTCCTGATCGTTGCCGTCAATGACCACAGAATCCGTATTGATGTGATGAGAGCGCTCGAAGGCGCCATTCCGGATGTGGCCGCGTCCCGCATTATCACGGACGTGATGGCGCCGAACTTCCGTCAGAACAACTACTACCAAGGCATCAGTCAGGCCTTGGACAAAGTGTTTACGCTGATTGAAGATGCCAAACTTCCGGCCCCGCAGAAGAAACGTTCGGAAGCCAATATTCTTTACGATCCGGCCGAAGCTCTGTGGGACGAACCTTGGGTGGCTGTGCTCTTCATCGGATTTGTCATCACGATGATGCTGCGTGAGCTCATGGGCCGAAAGTCAGCCCCTCTTGCAGGTTTAGCGGTGGGCGGTTTAGCGGCGTTTATTATGCAGTCGCTGTTTGCAGGTATTGTGATCGCTCTGATCGTAGTCGTGATTGCCATGTGTATTCCGACCGCCGTTCTTGAGGCCGGCGCCCGACGGACCGCCAAGATGTACGGAACCGACCGCCGTTACCGCGGTAAACGCGGGGGCGGAGACGACGGATTCGGAGGCTTCGGCGGATTTGGCGGGGGCGGCTTCGGAGGAGGCGGTTTCGGCGGCGGCATGGGCGGCGGAGCCGGATCTGGCGGAGGCGGTGACGCAGCCGGCGGAGGCGCAAGCGGAGGCTGGTAAAAAATGTCTATCGGAAGAATTCTTAAACATTGGGTAATGTCTCCCGTCCCCGTCACCCTGGCATTTCCTCAGTCCTCTTTGGATGCAGTGACGAAATGCATTGAAGAGTGCGAGCAGCAGACGAGCGCTGAGTTCCGACTCATCATCGAACGCAGTATTCCTTCTAAAGGGCTTCGAGAGAACATCACGGACGCTCAAAGAGCCAAGGAGCTCTTCGGACGCTACGGTGTCTGGGACACGGAAGACAATAACGGTGTGCTGATTTATTTAAACCTGTCGGACCGCGCGATTGAGATTTACTTAGATCGCGGTGCGGCACGAGAAGTCGCGCAAACTCAGCTGGATGACATCGTCAAACAGATGGAAATCGCTTTTGCCGATAAGAAGTTCGTGGAAGGTGTCTGTCAGGCGTTCAGATCGCTAGCTGCGATTTTGTCTAAGCCCTTCCCGAACAAGCCCGTTCAGGATCCCGTGCCCAACACACCTGTCGTACTATAACGTTTCACTTTCTAGAAAGCCGCTCGAGTTTTTCTCCGGCGACTTTTCTTTTGCCGGCCGGTCCTTCTCACGGAAACCAAGGCTAAGCCGTTAAAAATTAGAACAATCCATCCATGAGCCAACATAAAAATGCTCATTCCAAGTTGCTAAAATGTTGACTCCTTTTTATTTCTCTATGAATTTCATCGTCATGGAACTGTCTGCTCTTACCGCAATCTCTCCCCTCGACGGCCGCTACGGACGCCAAACTGCCGAACTCCGCGACATCTTTTCCGAATTTGCACTGATGCGTGCTCGTGTCACGGTTGAAGTTGAATGGCTCATCGCCCTTTCCGAATTCAACCTGCCCGAACTTAAAGATCTTTCCGAAGAAGACAAACTTTATCTTCGCGGATTAGTCAGCAGCTTCTCCGTTGCCGACTGCCAGGCGATCAAAGACATCGAAAAAACCACCAACCATGACGTTAAAGCCGTTGAGTACTGGATCAAGAGCAAGATGACCGTCAATGAACATCTGGCTGCCGCCAGCGAATTCGTTCATTTCGGCTGCACCTCTGAAGACATCAACAACACTTCTCACGCTTTGATGCTTTCTTCCGGCCGTCAGCTCATCTGTTCTCACCTTCAGATGATCATCGACAAGCTCAAGGGTTTTGCTCATGAATGGGCCGGCGTTTCCATGCTGTCCCGCACACACGGCCAGCATGCTTCTCCGACAACCGTCGGTAAAGAAATGGCCAACGTAGCCGCACGTCTCGAGTTTGCCGTCCAGGCCATCGAAAAAGTTAAGCTGCTCGCCAAGATGAACGGTGCCGTCGGCAACTACAATGCCCACACGATCGCTTATCCGGACAAAGACTGGCCTGCTTTCGCACGCAATGTCGTGGAAAACCGTCTGCACCTGACATTCAATCCTTACACGATTCAGATCGAACCGCATGACTATATGGCTGAACTCTTCAATGCCATTACTCGTGCCAACACGATCCTGATCGACTTGGACCGCGATATCTGGGGCTACATCTCCCTGAACTACTTCAAGCAGCAGCTCAAAGAAGGCGAAGTCGGTTCTTCCACAATGCCGCATAAGGTCAACCCGATTGACTTCGAAAACTCCGAAGGCAACCTCGGCATGGCTGACGCCTTCTTTACCTTCCTTGCTCAGAAACTCCCGATTTCCCGCTGGCAGCGCGACCTGACCGACTCTACCGTCCTCAGAAACCTGGGCGTTGCTTTCGGCTACAGCATTGTCGGTTACACCTCTCTGGAACGCGGCATGAACAAGCTCCGTCTGAACGAAGAGGCCATTGCCGCTGACCTAGATCAGTCGTGGGAAGTTTTGGCGGAGGCCATTCAGACCGTGATGCGCCGTTACGGTGTTCCTCATCCATACGAACAGCTCAAAGCCCTTACCCGCGGTAAAGGCATCAGCCCTGAAACCATCCACGAGTTCGTTGTGACGCTGGACATTCCTGAAGATGCCAAAGCCTCTCTGCAGAAACTCACCCCCGCCACTTATATCGGTTTAGCTGAGACCCTGGCCAAGGAAATCTAAGTTTTCCTCTTGTGAAAACGCCGGCTGTTCTTCTCGAGCAGCCGGCGTTTTTATTTATCGAAAAATTTTTTGAAAAACGATACTTAGAGAATAAAGTTCGTGAACAGTATCGTGCACCAAATGATTGCGCAGATCGTCAGAGCTAATAAAACGGCCGCACTTCCTAAGTCTTTGGCTTTGCCTGACAGAGGATGAATTTCTTCGCCGAAACGATCCACCACTGCTTCGATCGCAGAATTCAGAATCTCAACGATAAGAACGATGAAAAGTCCCAAGATCAGCAGAAGTTTCTCAACAGTTGTCACCGGAAGAAGAACCGCGACAGGCAGCATGACGCAAGCCAAAATCGCCTCTTGGCGGAAAGCCTCTTCTGTCTGCCAAGCCCCCCGGAAGCCCTGAGCTGAATACTTGGCTGCATTCATCAGGCGGCGTAATCCGGTCTTGCCTTTGAGTTCGGAGGCATCTTTCGGCTGGTGTTTTTCCATGTTGTTCTCTTCTCATTGATCGTGCCTGAAATCTTAGCAAGGATACAGGCACCAACAAAAAGACCGCCGAAGCGGTCCGTGAAAAAAGTCGAAATTAATCGTTTACTTTCTGTCTTAACACGCCTTCGCTATAGAGGCGAGCCATTTCGGGAAGCGGCAGCGGCTTGATCTTGGAAGCCTGACCTTCGCAGCCGAAAGCAATGTAGCGAGACTTGCACATTTCGACAGAAGCGGCGCGAGCGGCCTTCAGGTAAGCACGCGGATCGAATGCTTCGGGATTTTCAACGAAATACTTGCGGATGGCTGCTGTCATAGCCAGACGAATGTCGGTGTCGATATTGACCTTGCGGACGCCGTACTTGATGGCTTCAACGATTTCTTCAACAGGAACGCCGTAGGTCGTACGGAATTGACCGCCGTATTTACGGATCTCTTCGAGATATTCCTGAGGAACGGAAGAAGAACCGTGCATCACGAGGTGTGTATTCGGGATACGAGCATGAATCTCTTTCACGCGCTGAATCGAGAGGATGTCTCCTGTTGGCTTGCGAGTGAATTTGTAGGCACCGTGGCTGGTGCCGATGGCGATCGCCAAAGCGTCAACCTGAGTTTCTTCGACGAACTGAGCAGCTTGATCCGGGTCGGTCAGAAGCTGATCACGTGTCATTTCAGCGTCGGTACCGTGGCCGTCTTCTTTGTCGCCCTTCATGGTTTCCAAAGAGCCGAGGCAGCCGAGTTCGCCTTCTACGGAAACGCCGACCTTATGAGCCATGTTGACGACTTCTTTGGTGACGTTGACGTTGTAGTCGAACGTAGAGATCGTCTTGCCGTCGCTCATCAGAGAGCCGTCCATCATCACAGAAGAGAATCCGAGGTTGATGGCGCCTTGGCAAACAGCCGGACTCTGGCCGTGGTCCTGATGCATACAGACCGGAATATGCGGATAGGATTCAATAGCAGCCTTAATCAGGTGCTCAAGGAAAACTTCACCGGCATACTTACGAGCGCCGGCAGAAGCCTGCATAATGACGGGCGCGTTTACTTGGTTCGCAGCCTGCATGATGGCCTGAACCTGTTCAAGATTATTAACGTTGAAAGCCGGAATACCGTAGTTATTTTCTGCTGCGTGATCAAGGAGTTGACGCAACGACACGAGAGCCATGTTTTGATCTCCGAATATTAATCCAAAGGGATTCTTGACCGAATCCGTAATCTGTTAATTCTAACCAAATACGATCGACCCCTTCAATAACAAAACCGAGCTGTAGCAATATTTTGCGTTTATTTTTCAGCTGACTTCGCCTTTAAAAGAACGAGAAAAATCTGCCATTGGAATTAGCCCAATCTTGATTTGTGACCGAAACCTTTCAGAATTCCGTTGCCAATGGCATAAGCCAGCTTGCGCTGGAAGGCTCTTGTACGAAGTTTCTTTTCTTCTTCGGGATGAGACAGGAAGGCGGTCTCCACAAGCACCGACGGAATATCCGGCGCCTTTAAGACCGCGAAGTTTGCCTGTTCGACCTTTCCGCGGTGCAGCTGATTGATTCTGGAGAGCTCATTCAGAATTCGGGCTCCATAAACCATACTGTCCGAAACCTGAGAGGTCATAGACATATCCATCAGGATGCGGGCAATCTGCTTGTCTTTATTGCTCAAGTTAACACCGCCGATCAAGTCGGCATCGTTCTGCTTGCGAGCGAGCCAGCGGTTTGCCGTAGAAACCTGACCTCTGGTATTCAGGACGTAAAGGGACGATCCTCTTGCGGTCGGCTTGACCCAAGCGTCAGCGTGAATTGAAACAAAGAAGTCTGCTTTTGCCGCACGCGCTTTTTGAACTCTTCTCTGCAGCGGAACGAAATAGTCTCCGTCTCTCGTGAGCAGCGCTTTAACGCCTTCAATCTCGTTGAGTTCCTGACGCAGGATACGGGCGACAGCCAGCACCACGTCTTTTTCTCTTGTTCGATGTCTTCTTCCGATAGCGCCCGGGTCCTCTCCGCCGTGTCCCGGGTCAATCATGATGACCAAAGTTCTGACTCTAGGGGAGCGTGCAGGTTTTGTCTTCTGAGGCTTTGTTTGGGCCAGCTGAGTTTCCGGTTTCTTTTGCGTGGGCCTTTTCTGCGCTGGTTTTGAAGACCCTTTCGGTTCTTCATCCGGGCGCATCGGAGCAAGCGAGCCGTCGGCAATGCCGGCCAAAATCTGGCCCAGCTGATCGACTTCTCCCGAATCCGCCCTGTTCTCCTCCATTCGCTTCTGACCCTCGGCCACTTGCGCCAACAAGCTCTTGATCGCGTCAGGCTCGGACTCTTCCTTTTGAATGATGGCCATCAAAGGATCTTTTTGAGTTGCCGGGTAGATGTCAAAAACCAAGCGATATCGGTATTGTCCGGCCGGTTTCAGAGAAAAAACCTGAGGATCAACATCCGTCTTGAAATCAATCGAGATACGAACCACGTTCGGTCTGTTCTGACCGACTCGAATTCTGGAAATGTAAGGGTCGTTGGGCTTAACTTTTTGAATGATCTGTTTGAGCTTATCGGTAAGAAGCAAACCGTCAATATCTACGGCCAATCTAACCGGATCAGAATTACGCAAAACAAAGTATTTGAACTTCATCGGCGCATCATGCTCGATCGTGATGCGGGTGTATTCCTCCGCCGGCCACGCACGAACGTCGACTACTTGGGCTCCGTACGCCGGAGACCAGGGAACAAAAGAGAGCAAAAGAGCGCCGCTCGCTCCTTCCAGAAACGACCTGCGAGTGTTCATTATTTTTTGAGTACTTCTAAAACTTGGTTGCCGAGAGCAGAATCCGCGGAAATATCACAGACGCGGCCGTCTCCCTCATTCTTAAGCGTAATGGTCAGATCCGGCTGAGGAACAAAAGGCTCTGCCTTGGATGTCCACTCGGACGCCACAACTCTGCCGGGCCCGTAGTTCTCACGGAAACCGGCTTCCTCAAACTCAACGGGGTCTTCAAAACGGTAGAAGTCAAAATGATTGACCGTAAAGCCGTCGACTTTATAGGTCTCCAATAAAGAGAAGGTAGGACTTTTTACTCGGCCCTCGAATCCGAGGGCGCGCAGTGCGGAACGCATCAGGTAGGTTTTACCGGCGCCTAAATCTCCGACTAACTTGATATTGAGTCCTTTTTCCAAGATTTCGGATTTAACGGAGTCCAAGGCTCGAGCCAGCCGAGCGCCCAATTCTGACGTTGCTTCTTCATCAGCGAGATGAAACTCTAAGGAATGTGCGTCTGTGTTCATTCATTTCTCGATAAGTCTTCTAAAGATACCACAGCATCGGGGATTTTAAATCAGGCAAGAGGGCCATCTCGGGTCAACTTTGCTTAAGTCCAATTTTGTCCGAGAAATCCTCAAATATCATGAAGATTTCCGTCTCTCATTACTCTAAAAAAAATCGATTTCCTCAGTATCATTCCATTCCGAATCGACAGCGGCAAGAGAGAAAATGGATATCAACTCGATAAGTATTAAGCAGCAGGAACCTCATGATCTCCCGGCGATATGCCGGTTGATTGAGGAGGCTTTTGCCACTGTGCAGGAAAGCGACCATCGCGAGCAGTTCTTAGTCAAACGTCTTCTTTCTTCTCCAGGCTTCATCCCTGAGCTATCTTTGACTGCGTGGATTGGCAGCGAACTCGTCGGATACATTCTGCTCACAGAGATTGAAATCCTCTCAAAGGCCGGTTCCATTCCGACTTTGAGTCTCGCACCGCTAGCAGTTCGTCCGGATTTTCAGAGACAGGGCATCGGAGCTGCGTTAATTGAAGAGGCTCACAAGCGCGCCGCTGAACTTAATTACGAAACCGTCCTGGTTTTAGGCCACAAGGATTACTATCCCCAGTTCGGCTATAGAAGGGCCGAGGATTTCGGCATTATCTTTCCTTTTGAGGTTCCGCAGGAGTTTTGTATGGTGAAAGAGTTGACGCCGGGCGTAGCTTCACTAGCGGCAGGACAGGTTAAGTATCCGAAAGCTTTTTTCGAATATTGAAAATTCTCTTACTAAAAATCTTCACCGCTGCTTACTGCATCTCTGCCGCAATCCGTTTGACGTGTTTTGAGGCCGACTCTCCGAACAGGTTTCTAAACTCCCGGCTGAAATACGTTGGGCTGTCATATCCGACTCGATGGCAAGCTTGAGCAGCCTCAAGCTGTTCATCGATCATCAATCTCTTTGCTTCTGTGAGCCGTAGGTTTCTGACGAACTGACTCGGGGTACTTCCGACGATCTCTCTGAATCTTCTGTAATAAGAAGCTGTAGACATCCCGACTTTTTCTGCAACGGACGAATGATCGATCGGCTGACTGAAATGTGAAGAGAGCCAGCCCACAGCCCAATTCATTATGGATCCGAGAAGTTCTTTCATCACCGGTTCTGACTTTTTGATTGACGGGGGTGCTACGGCTTCCTATTTCTACGGTCCGCTACAGCCTAAGCACTGAGCTGTTCTTCAAAATCTGGCGCATTGCACAAAAAAATCTTTTTCTATATAATCGCATCTCCTATGTGCCGGTATAGCTCAGTTGGTAGAGCAGCGCATTCGTAATGCGAAGGTCGGAGGTTCGACTCCTCTTACCGGCACCACGGAGAAAATGCCTAGGTGGTGAAATGGTAGACACAGGGGACTCAAAATCCCCCGCCTAATAAGCGTGAGAGTTCGAATCTCTCCCTAGGCACCAGGAACACCCAAAACCGAGCCAAAGTTGCTCGGTTTTTTCTTTATAAATCAAATAGTTAAGCCACTCTGGCGCCGGTGTTAAAAACAAGCTAGAAGCGGGAAAACCGTGCTTTAAAAAGGTTAAAAAGTAGGTTACCATCTTTTTGTCTACCTACCATTTTTCACTTTTTTGAGGCATTTTATGCGAGCGATTTCCGACCCTAACGAGCTCAAAATACTAACCTCGTTAAAACAAAAAAGAGGTTATAACCCACAAAACAAAAATAAGATTGTAAAACTCCAAATAAGCGGATATAAGGGTTTATACGCAGAGTTGAGAGGAGAGAACTTAAGATTTTTCTTACGATACTCAAAAGCTAACGGCAAAAAAACCGACAGGGTTTATAAAGGCTTATCCCTCAGTCAGATAACATCTTCTGCCCTTCCCTATGATCGGGAGTTAATTGCAAAAGGGCTTGACCCCATCGAAGAGCAGAAAAAAGCTCGTCAGCAGGCGGCTAAACTTGCGGAAGATAACAAAAAGCAAAAAATTACGTTTGAAGATGTCTATCTTCAGTGGAAGGGCTACACCCAGAAGAAGACGTTAAGTAAATATGATGTCTCAACGGAAGAAAGTTACAAAGCCCTTAGAGACATGAATCGTTATTTTCACGTTTTTGAAAAACACATACTCCCGTCACTTGCAAAAACCCCAATTTATTCAATCACCAGCTACCACCTCACGGAAATTTTCGCACCGCTTTATTCTGAGCATTACGCAACTGCTAATAAGTGCGCAACTCCCTTAGGTGATATTTTTTCTTGGTACGAACGGGAAACTAAAGGCGAATTTAAAACTCCGATCACTTCAAGTTTTGCGATTAATCTCAGAGACAGTAGAAAAGAAGGAATAGGGAAAACCAAAAATTTCAATGCACCTGATTACAGGGCGTTGCCCGTTATTTTTGGCCATTTAAACTCTGACCGATACGAAAACAATACTTCTGCCTTGGTAACTCAATTCTGCATTTTGACCGCTTGCAGAGGTCAGGCAATCCGCAAACTTCAATGGGAAAATGTTCATATAAATGAAGATGACGCCACGGGATATTTCATTATTCCCAAAGAGGACAACAAAATTAAAGACGCTCCGAAAGAATTAAGGACGGTTTACTTTGGGAGTATGGTCGGTGCACTTCTCACAAACTTAAAAGACAAGCAAATAGCAATCGCGCCCATGGTTAAATACGTTTTTCCGAATAGGTATAGGAAAGACTGGGCGGAACACCCCAAACCACTGAGCGAGAATGCAATCAATACCTTCATGCGTAAAACCTTCCACGTCAATGAACTTAAAGAAGGTTATCTTTGGAAAGATGCAGACAATGAAAAAGATGGGCTAATTCATGCTCACGCAACTTCAAGAGCCTGCTTTCAGACATGGGCGCTTGAACAAAAAGACCCTAAAACAGGCTTACCGCGCTATTCAAAAGAATTAACGGAGGCTTGCTTACTTCATGCAAAAGCTGACCAATACAAAGGCGCTTATGACCGCTCAAGAGTATCAGAAGAAGAGCTGTGCAGAATCAAGGGAGACTGGGAAGATTTTGTCTTTTCGTTTGTTTTCGCAGGCTCAGAGATAGAGGCCAATCCTTTAAACGGGATAGCCTTAGAAGACTTGCAAGACCACGAGGCAGATATTCAACGCTTGGAAAAGCAAGGCCAATCAATTGAAGTGCAAGAAGAGGCGGATATTCAACGCTTGGAAAATGAAATCCAAGACATTCAGCAAGAAGGAGTAGGAACTAACCGATCAGAGAAGATTAGAGAACTGAGGGAACGACAAAAAGCAATCCGAAAGATGTACCACGTCATTAAAAGCTATCGAATTTACACGCATGGACTTATGCAATTGGCAAAAGCACAAGATGATTTCAAGAAGTACGGAGGCGAGGGACTTCTTCGGAAGCTGAAAGAGCAGAAGGAAAAATAACCTCTTGTCAATCTATTGAGTAAGGAGAAACTCCATTAAAAAATATTCTCAATAAATTCGTTATACGAAGTAATAGGAAAAATACCGAATATTTTCAATAAAAATATTCATTAGAAATTCGTACAATATAGAAATTATTTTTGATTATTTTGACGAAAAATATTCATCAAAAATTCCATATACGAAGTATAAAAAATTAGCTTTTAATATTTTAATAATATAACTTATTGATTATTAGGGATTTTATAGAATAAGCAAAAATAATAATAAAAATTAATTGGTGTCCTTACGTAGTAAGGACGGTAAATAATTATTTTTATTTTTCCAGCAACGGGGCGAGCGAAGCGAGCCCCCGTTCTCCCTTCTCTATTCCTCAGAATGATCTAATTCACGAAGAAGTTCATCTAAATCTCTAGCGACCCGATCCCCCATAGGATCAAAAGTATTTTGAGGACTGTCACTTTGCTTTAACCAACTTAAATCAATTTCTTTATCGGGGGCGAGCGAAGGCGAGCCCCCCTCTTCTCTCTGCTTCCTCATAGCCTCAGCCTTTTCTCTTTCGATAGTCTTCTTATTCTTGCTTCCTTTTGGTCGTCCCCGTCCTCTTTTTGGCACGATATGCGCAACTGGCGCAATGACTGACTTTTCTTTAGGTTTCCTGCCTGCTTTCTTCTTCTCTACCTTTTCAAGCTCAAGAGTATCAGCATTAACCTTCATTCCTTTCAACTCGCAAGCCTCAAGTGCTTTTTCAACGAGCTCAGGAATTGATTTCTTAAGTTCCCTCAACTTTTCTGCGCCCTTCTGCGCAATCCGTGCATTGTTAAGTAACCCGTTCAACAATTCCCTTTCAGCTAAAAAATAGCTCAGATAATCTACTTTAGGGTTTTCACTAAGCTGTTCTTCCAGCTCTTGCAAACGGTACTTAATCGAACTCTCTTCAAAAAGATGTTCAAGAATAGGCAAGCTCTGATTGAGGAATTTTTTCTCATCCGATTGAATTTCTTGAATATTTTCCCTTAACAAAGTCAGATACTTGCGGAGCTCTTTCTTACCAATCCATTCAGACACACTTTTGATTTTGTCATCTTCGGAAAGGGATTTTGAGATACCGATACTTTCTTTCTTTATATTCAATAAGTTATCTTCAAAAATCTCAATTCTTTCCTCAATTCTGTTCTCATAATTCAACTCAAACAGACCGAAAAAACTCAAAAATTTCAGATAACCCAGCTCTTGAATCGCTCCAATAATGAAAGCATCGGTAAAGAAAATTTCTCGTGTTTGAAAAGCATCAAACACCAAAGAGATTTTTCTACTCTCGTATTTACAAGAATCCCCGTAACTTCTTCGGGTTATCCAATCATCCCATGCTTTAAACTTTCTTCCGCTTCCGCCCCAAACCTTCACGGAAAAATCTTTTATTGACGGAGCAAAAATCATCCCGAATGCCGTTTTTTGTTCTTCCCAGCTCCGAGACAATTTACTTCTAGGTTTCTTCAACTCCTCTCGAAACAGTCTTACATTATCCCTACCTGCTTCGATCTCTAAATTCATTGCTAGAGTGTCTTTGCTCTTCGCTTTGCCTTTGTTTTTTTCAATCCACTTCTTAGTTCTCAGATCGTTCAAACCAGCCTCGACAATCGCAACAGCATCGGCGATATGCTCGTTATATGAAAGAGTTTCGTAACTACCATACGGTGCCTTATCGCACATTACCGATACGCCCTCCGCTAATTCCGCTTCAAACTCTTCGGTTTTCATTTCCAAGCGCGCAATCCCATACTTTTGCACCGCCCAAGCGATTATCTGTTCTTTTATTGCCTTCTTAGAATTTCCCGTTATCTTCTTAACTTTTATCGGAGAGGGCATAACAATAGAAGATTTTTCATGTTCTGCGAAAATACCCGAAATCATTCCCTTGGCACAATTAAGGCTTGCATCAGCGAATGAATTTCCTGAACCGTTGGATAATTCAAAAATCAAAAGATCGGGCCTAATCTCAATGTCATGACGATACGCACGATACTTTGTACTAATGAATTTTTTTATCGCTTCCGCAATCTCGAAGCTCTTAATTTCCTTAAATTCTGTTGGATTTAAATCGGGATGGTCGGATGGAGTCGATTTATTAACGATTGTCCGAGTGACCAGCGGAAAAAATTCTCTCGTATCAACATCAACTAATCCGTACACAACACCGATATGAGAGATTGACGGGTCAATACCCAATACTGTAAAATATCTGTTAATCATTTGTTTTTAAATATAAATTTATGGGCGCTCAAAGCGCCCATTCTTTTGTTAGAACCTTAGAATATCTTCTTCTGTAAGACCCGTGATATCGACCTCGGGCCAAACCAATTTGATGATCTCTTCTTTCGCCTCAATGAAATCCTTCCAAGGCTTGCCTTCGTAATCAAAGTTTTCGCTATCCAAACCTTGCGGGAAGACCTTCGCATAGGAATCTTTCAGCCTATCGAAAGCCCATTCAAAAAGTCTTTCTGCCTCAAGAATGCTTGTACCTTTCCTAATGGCATTCATACGGACACAGTCACGGGCAAGATCGTGACATTTAAGAATAAACTGAGCTTTACCAAGATATTCATAAGTTGGTACACCTGACCGCTTGCCTTCTCGTTTAGCCACCTGCTGGGAATACCATTCTTCTAAATCTTCGGGGAGATAACCAATCTTATTGTTGATTACCACTTTGGAAGGGAAACCATCGGATTTAGCTTTTCTCCAAAAAGAAGAGCGACTAACGCCGAGATACTGAGCTGATTCTTGAACGGATAAAACACCGCCTATTTTTTTACTTTCTTTTTGTTTTGTAATCATTTTTTATAATTATTATTCAATCGATCGGACAAAGGAAAGAGCTCCGATCTAACTCGCATTGTCTCACCGAGACGGCCGGGCTATTATACATTAACTAGACACATAAATCAATAGGGTGATATAATGTTAACATAAATATCCCCTCTAAAAAATCGAAGTCTAAAATGAAAAGCGATTGGCGCTACCTATCGCTTAAATTCCTTGGGCAGATTTTTGAAAAGTCGGAAGGGGTCTAAACCTTATCTACCCCTTTTTAATCCCCAATAAGGCACCAAATCAAGCCGTAGAGAGTACATTCTAACAATCCGTGTAGGGTGCGCTATAAATCACGCAACAGCGCTTAAAACGCTTCTACGAGCCTTACAAGGGCATTCCTCATTCCCGGCGCCGGTATTCATTCACAATAATAACAACAACGAGAAAGAACAATGTCAGCATTAAGTCCGAGACAAAAATTATTTGTAGAGAACTTCTTAATCACAGGCAACGCAACCCAATCAGCCAAAGAAGCGGGATACTCCCCTGCTTCGGCAGGTGAACAAGGCTGTAAGCTCCTTCGGAATCCGCTTGTGACCAAAGAGATTAACGAAGCAGAACGACTTAGAAGCTATCGGCTCAAACTTGCGCAGGATTACGAGCTTCTTAAGGCGCTCGAAATCCTTGAGTACGCATTAGAGCCAAAGAAGCGATACACGCAGAAAGGAGAGCCGATGACTGACCCCGAGACAGGGGAATACGTCACGACTAAAGATGTCAACGGAGCATTGAACGCCTTGAACTTCATAGCGAAAATCAGAGGAAAATTCCTTACCGACATCATCACTGCCCCCGCTCGAATTATTCAGGGAAGACCGCTCGAAGACTGGACGGAAGAAGAACTTGCAACCATAGACACGGAAAAACTGCCAGCAAAAGAAGCTCAAACCTTGGCACTTGAACGAGCGGAAAAAGAAGCGTTATCAGTTTATTGACTTGTCAGTAACTGGAAAAAGTCTCTTATCCGCCCAATCGAATTAGATTAAAATCGCACCACCACGGAATAACGAAAACTGAAAACTTCTACCCTGAAATCTTGCGCCAATCCCTTAATTTTGGGAGTTAGCAAAGGATTACGGCGCGAGCCGTAAGGGGCCCGAAAGGGTGTAGAAACGACAAAGGCTTGGGTGCAACCAAGCCAATGTCAAATTTATAAGAGGTTAGTATGGGAAGTACTTTTTCCTCGTGGGAGATTATCTCACACAATACGGTAGTTTGGACAGGTGATGTAAATCTTGATTACAAGTTATTGCTTTTCCTAGTGTTGGTTGCGGTAATCCGCAGTAGGTTCTAACAAGCCTAAAGAAGCCGATTCTTGCAAAAGTTTCGGCTTTTTGCGTACTTTCTATTCTTAAAAAAGGGAATCCCTCCGCGCTTGCTAGGCACACGGAGGGATTAACTTCAATTGAGTACTACTCCAAAAAGGGACAGTACTATCGGCTTTAACCCAAGCCGATCAGGGTTTCTAACTTAGATTAGAAGTTATGAACTACACCAACTGCGAACGAAAAGCCGTTGTATCTAAGGGCGTCTTTCTGAGACATGGCCTTAGTAACATCTTTCTTGAGAGCCTTAGAACCGTCAGCATATCCCGCATAAGCGTATGTCAAAGTGCGCTTGCTAAGAGGATATTCATAAGCGGCATTCAATGTCCAAGCGCGACGTTTATCTTCTGCACCCTGAGCGGCACCATCATTCTTACCGAGGAGATAACGGGCACCAAGTTTTGCCGTGCCACCAGCGACTTTAACAGCTGTAGACAGACCGAAAACGTGATCTTTGACACCCTCGTCCTGCCAGTTATACTGATAAGCAAACATCGGAGTCCAAGAGCCAAGATCGTAGCCCAAGCCGAGATTAATTAAATAAGCTGTGTTGGAATTAGCGGTTGCGGCAACGCCTTTATTATCGACAGCTTCAAAAATCAAGCTATTCTTAAATCCGCCGAGTGTGTATTGAGCGCCAATACCATAGTAATGAATATTGTCAGACCATTTAGCATCGTCTTCATTAGTACCGTTGGAGTACATAGCGCTGAGCTTAAATCCAGCAAATTCGGGAGAAACATAAGCGATAGCATTATTCAAACGGCCATTGCCTTTTGCTAAGTTTGTCCAAGAACCTGCGTCATAACTCGTACCGAGAGCCCAACCAGTAAGCATATTGTTGGACTGGGCACCACCAGCGAGGGAACCTAAACGGCCGAAACCGATCTGACCGAAGCCACCCTGAACATAAAGTTTGGATTCACGGTTGAAAGCGCCATTAACTTCTTCGCCTTTTTTGTTTTTCCACTTATTGCCAACGGAACCGTCATCACTGTTAAAGCCTTGTTCAAGGATAAAACCAACGGAATAACCATTACCGAGGTCTTCAACGCCCTTGATACCCCAACGAGAACCACTGCGGGTACCAGACTTCATATTGACGGTAGTATCCTGTCCACCTGCTTTCTGAACAGCGACACCGACGTCGATAATACCGTAGAGAGTTACATTAGAAGCAGCCTGAGCTGTCAGAGAGCCGAATACCCCCCCCCATGATCATGGAGGTGATAAGAAGAGTCTTTTTCATCAGAAGTATTCCTTTAGTTAAAAATCACTATGCATTGTGAATGCGTTTGCATATTAACAACGTATCCATTTAAAAACATCAATTTTTGTTGTTTTTGAACAACAAGTAGGTATTAACCCTTATTTTTTGTATCGTATTTACAACAAATTTTCTTAATTATCTTCGCCTAGACAGGTTCAATTAGGACAATCAGCCATACAAAACTAATTATCAGCAACAAAATCACTCTCAATGAAGTACACCCATTTGAGAGTTGAAAAAAGAGCCGAAAATTACTCTCAATGAGGTTCTTTCTTGATTTTTGGTAGTATACTATCATCAAGTCATAGATTTCATTGAGAGTTAAATCATGCCAGCCTTCGCATACAAACGAGTTTCAACAGTCGATCAAAATACAGAACGCCAATTAGCTGATCTTGACATTCACTTTGAGAAAGTCTTTGAAGATAAAGCCAGCGGAAAAGACACACACCGACCCGAGCTTAAAAGAATGATTGAACATCTTCGGGAAGGCGACACACTTTACATCCATTCTTTAGACCGTTTGGCTCGTAATCTTGTTGACCTGCAAAAGACCGTTGACCTTCTCACCGCCAAGGGAGTAGAGATTCACTTTGTTAAGGAAGGTTTGACCTTCGGAAAGAACAGCCAGCAAGCCGCGCTAAACAAGCTCATGTTTCAAATGCTCGGAGCTTTCGCAGAGTTTGAACGCAACCTAATCAAAGAACGCCAGCGGGAAGGCATCGCGCAAGCTCAAAAAAGAGGTGTCTACAAAGGACGGAAGCCGATTGATAACGGCTTATTCAAGAAAACGTTAGAACTCGTTCAAAACGGTATGAAGACCACTGAAGCGATAAAACAGACTGGAATAAAGCCCGCAACCTATTACCGTTACTTAGCAAAATCAAAGTAGGTTAATCAGTAGGTTACTGAAATTTATAACTCTGCAACTATTTGAATTTGCGTAACTACTAACTCTCTCCCTAGGCACCAAGAATTTCGGAAAACCGAGCTAAAATGCTCGGTTTTTCATTTTAAAATGAATAAATTAGATCTATCGCAGATCTTTAGCTTGCTGCATTTATCACTTCGTCTCTTCGGCAAAAGCACTCATTTGGTTCTGGTCTGAAGCAGATTCCTAGTTTTCACTTACGCAACAACTGCTCCTTACTCTGACTTCGAGTGCTGTTTTAAAATGACTGCCATCAAAATAACAATCTCTGGGAGCAATCGTGAATCTCAAAACCGTTCAAACCCCGGCCCTTCTCCTTGACCTAGACAAGTTCACTCGGAACTGTAATTGGATGAAGGAAAAAGCAGAACGTCTGCATGTAGCGCTCCGCCCTCACCTCAAAACCGGAAAATGCATTGAATTTGCCAGGACTCAAATGATCTCACCTTCCGGTCCCGCAACTGTTTCCACTTTATTAGAAGCCGAATATTTCTTTAACCTCGGTGTCATTGATCTTATTTACGCCGTCGGCATTTCTCCCGGAAAATTCGAACGCGCCGTTAATTTACGAGAAGCCGGCTGCGACTTGAAAGTCATCCTTGACAACAAAGAAACCGCAGAGCAATTTAGTGCCTACTGCGAAGAAAGAAAAATCCCGTGTCCCGTTCTGATTGAAATCGACGTTGACGGACACAGATCTGGCGTTAAGCCCGACTCTGATGATCTGATCGAGATCGCAAAAATTCTTCAAGGCAAAGCTTATTTTGCGGGTGTTCTTACGCACGCAGGCGATTCCTATAAATGTGTAGGACAGGCCGCTTGCCTCAAGGCGCAGGAAAACGAAAGGGATTCTCTTGTCCATTGTGCCAATCGCCTCCGTAAAGCCGGATTTGAACCAAAGATTATCTCTGCAGGTTCCACACCCACCGCCGTCTTTGCTGAATCTTGGGAAGGCGTTACTGAAGTCCGTTGCGGCGTTTACTGCCTCTTTGACCTAGTGATGGCAGGATTGAAAGTTTGCACGGTTGATCAAATCGCTTTGTCGCTGCTAGTTGAAGTTACAGGACATCAAAAAGAAAAAGGCTGGGTCATCACCGACGGCGGCTGGATGGCTCTTTCCCGCGACCACGGCACCGCTGCTCAGGCTGTCGATCAGGGATACGGTTTGGTTTGCGACATCGACGGCAACCCGATTGATGATCTTATCGTCGCTTCCGCTAACCAAGAACACGGAATCATTACGCACCGTGACGGCCGCTTAGTTGATCCGAAAGATTTCCCGATCGGAACTCGTCTCAGAATTCTTCCGAATCATGCCTGCGCCATGGCGGCTCAGCATCCTCAGTACTTCGTTGTCCGCAAAGGCAAGATTGTAGATATTTGGAACCGCATCTACGGCTGGCAGCCGAAAGGAGTTTCATTATGAGAGAGGTCATTCTCTCCTCTTTGCCGCCTCCCAACGGCCATTATTCGCATGCCGTTATCTTTAACGGCGCCGCTTATGTTTCCGGCGTTCTCCCGATGCGCGTGAAACCGGGCGCCAGCGTCAAGGAACAATTTGACGCCGTATTCGACGTCATTGAAGCAATCCTTAAAGAATGCGAAAGTTCTTTAGATAAAGTTGTGAACTGCCGCATTTACATTGCCGATCTTAATGATTGGCCCGAAATCAATCGTCTTTACAGCGAGCGATTCAAATCTGCTCGACCGGCTCGAGTCGTTGTTCCTGTCAAAGAGCTGCATTTCGGCTACCGACTTGAAGTGGAATTAATGGCTGCTGTCTGATAATTTCACTAAAGCTTCGGCCTGCTCTGAATCTTCTTTCCCGATTTAGAGCAGGCCTTTTATTTTTTATCGTGAGTTTGCATAAAGTAAATCCCAATCATCAAGAAAATACTATGCAGCTTAATAAACATATCGCAGCGCTTTGCATCGGAACCTTTTGTCTCGGCGTCGCTGAACTCGGAATCGTACCGGTTTTAACGGCAATCGCTAATGATTTCCACGTCACGATCCCTCAAGCCGGCCTTTACATCTCTGCTTATGCAGCAGGCGTCTGCGCAGGCATCGTCGGTCTATTAGCATTCGGGCGCAACGCCAATCTCAAAACTACACTTCTAATCGCAGCCGGTCTGATCTTTTGCGGAAATTTAGGTGCTTCTCTTGCTCAGAACGACATCATGATGCTGGCGGCTCGCTTTGTATCGGGCTCTCCTCATGGAATTTTCTTTGCTTTAAGTGCTGTCGTATGTGAACGCCTGGCCGAGCCGGGCAAAGCCTCCCGAGACGTTACTCTAATGGTCTTAGGTCAAACCTCTGCCAACTTAGTCGGCGTCCCGCTCGGTTCTTTAATCGGTTTTGCTTTGAGCTGGAGATTGATATTCGGGTTTATTGCTATCTTAGCATTACTTTTAATCTTAGCTTTAACTCGCTGGCTTCCCTCAATGCCTGTTGTTAAGAAGCCCCTCACCAACGAGCTTTCAACGCTCAAAAGTTGGCATCCCTGGTTCATTCTTTCCGGAGTTGCTATCGGAAGCGCGGGCTTCTATGCCTACTACTCCTACGTTGACCCGATCATGGCAACGGTTGCTCACATGCCGGCTGCGTCCATGACCTTGATCATGTTCTTAGCAGGAGCTGCCATGTTTATCGGAAACATCGTTTCGGCTCCGCTGACAAAATATTATTCAGATGTTGCATTGGTCTGCGTCGGCCAAACGCTGATTGCCATCGCCGTCTTAGGCGCTCTCTTCTACTCCGACGTTGCTTGGATTGCACTAACTTCCATGGCGCTTGCCGCTTTCGGCTATTTCTTCATTGCCGGCCCAATGCAAGCACTGATTATTGCCGGAGCGGGAGACGCTAAGGTAATTCTTGCGGCCTTAGGGCAGATCGCCTACAACGGCGCTAATGCGATCGGTGCTTTCCTTGGCGGCGAAGCAATCAGGCATTACGGATTTGCAAATTTCAGCGCCCTTCCAGGAAGCGTTCTGAGCTTTATTTCCGCCATTGTCTTTATCAGCTTATTGCTTCGATACCCACGCCACTAAGCAAAAAATCCGGCCAAAACCGGATTTTTTGTTGAAGAAAAGAGTTGAAATTAGAAGCGATAGGTGACGGCAGCGCCGGCCATCCAAGCATTCATCTTTTCAAACTTGCCAACTTTTACGTTGCTACTCTCGCTTTCATACAGGTCTCTATGTCCGATACCACGAATATGACCATAGGCCATATCAACTTGCCATTTAGGCGTGGGTTTCCAAGATAAACCGCAGGTCAGCCAAAGACGTTTCGTATCCGGAATCAAAGCAGTTCTGAGCTGTTGGTGCTTAATCGGATCAGTTTCCAGTGCTATACCTCCTCTAATAGTCCACTGGTCAGTAATGTCTAGATCTGCACCCAGGGAGAATAACCAGGCAGCCTTCCAGTCATTGTGGATAGAGACGTTACCCAAAACGCCTTGTCCAGCTTTTGTTAGATACCCTAGCTGTTCGGGGGTGAAACCTTGAGACATTCCCCATTGTATTGCATCAGAATTCGCTTTAAGGTTACTGCCGTCGTCCATGCTGAAACGCATGTTTTCGAATTTTTTCCAATTTGCCCAACGGGCCAAACCTGAAAGTCTCAACTTCTGGACTGGTTTCCATGTTGCAGAAATATAGACAGTCTCTGGCGTCTGCAAACGGCCTTTTCCGTCTCCTTCTCCATTCATCAATGCGTTTCCACGGATGTAGTAATCACCACGTGCTGTCACATGAGCTGAAGAGCGGTAGGAAACACCAAAACGTAAATCTTCTGTCGGGTTTACCATCAACCCAAGATTGTATGTAAACATCCAATCGGAACCTTTATACTCAAATTCTCCGCCCAATGGAATGTCTTTTCCCATAGCGTGCATGCCTTTGGGAATTCCGCTCTTAATCTTGGAATGAGTCCAAAGAGCAGATACACCGCCGCCGATGCTAACGTATTCATTTACCTTCCATGCAATACTCGGGTTGATATCAACCGTTGTCACGGACCCACTGATTCCACGTTCTCTTTGAGCCCATCCGTTGCCGTAACGAATACGCATACCATAAGGGGAAGTAATCGCTAAACCCAACCATAAAGAGTCGTTCACCTGATAGGAAAGATATGCGGCAGGAATACTGGCCGGCTTATCACGACCGTTTTCTGTTGCACCGTTCAACCCTTTGTAATCAATATCCAAGGAAACATACGTGCCTGCCACAGTCGTCTGAAGACCATGCAAAAGGGTCATGCCGGCAGGGTTGAAGTGAATCGCAGAAACGTCATCACCGATGATACCGGCGCCGGCGTGAGCACGACCCATACCTGCCACGCTCTGTTCGGTCAGCTGGAAGCCGGCGGCAGAAGCGGTTGATGCGCACATGATGGCAGAAGAACAAAGGGCTGCTACAACAGTCAGCTTCCCAAAGACTGAGTTCTTAGTTGTCATAACGATATTTAATAAAACTAAATAAAAGCAAAAAGGAGAATGGCGTCATTTTGAAGAGGAACCATACATAAAAACGAGTGATTTTTTAGGTAGTTTCCCTAAGAAGCCAATCTTTTTGAAGGGAGCTTTCAGTTTTAAGGATTTTCCCGCTTGATTTTGAGACCTCCCTGTAATCTCAGAAAATCAAGCCCAGAATAAGAAATAACGCAGTTTTTTGATTAATTTTTAAACTCTTTTTACCTAAATAAAGGTACAATTCCTTCCGAAGACACGTCGCCGTCTATCTCTACGAAAGTTTTTATTAACGTTTCGATTTCCCGTTCGTCTTTCCTTTTTATTTAATCGAAAGCCGTTTTCCTAATGCTTATGGATAGAAAACTTCCCAATGACGGCAATACTTAAGAAACGCTGTTTATGGAACAAAAAAGAACACGTCGAACTTTTGATCCTTCATTTAAACATCATGCAGCTCTGCGAGTTGTAGAAGGCAAAGAAAAGGCGGCTGCCGTAGCTGCTGACTTAGGCATCAATATTGTTAGCCTATACAATTGGGTAAAAGATTACGAAAAGACAAAAGCAACGGCAATCGCAAACGCTCAGTCCCAGGCTACACAAGCAGCTGAGACGGCTCCGACAACACAAACCCCTGTAGAAACTTCCTCTCCTATTGAATCTCCGGCCGCTGAAGCCCCTAGAAGACCGAAACTCCAATTAAAGAAACGTCCGCCTGAAACCGCAGAAGCTGCTGCTCCGTCACCTGTCACTCCTGCACTGGCCTCTCCGACACCAGCACCGGCGCCGACTTTCAATAACGAGCCGCGAGTCTTTAGTCCGACGCCCGAACCTGCCGTTCAGGAAACCCGTCCGGCTCCGGAAGTCAAAGAACCCGCGTTTGAAACGCCCGTTTCTCATTCCGAATTTTCTTCAAACAACAGCCGACGCGAAAACTTCCAGCAACGCGACAAAGGAAACCGCAGAAACTCTCTCTTCCAAAGAACGATGCGCGGCCGAAATGCAAGTAAGAATGAAAAGGCCCTGCACGACTCGTTTATTCAGAGCGCCGTAGACAACGCGGTTGTTTCTGCTCAGGCCCAAAAAGCGCAGGAAAACAGACCTCAGCCACCCAAACACAACCCGAATATTTATCAGGTTCCCGTCTACGACACGGAAAGTGAACTTCGGATGGATACGGCCTCTGAAGGCCAAGAACATGAAGAACCCAAATGGCCGATTCCATCCGCTTCTCAAGGTCGTTCTTGGAAAGTAATGCATGCTTTGGATCAGCGTCCGAATTACAAGGAAGAAAGCGCTAAGTTCGGCTATGTTGATGAGTTCGATCTGCCTGCAGAAAACCTTCCTGAAGTTTGGGCAATCCTCGATCTGATGCAGAAAAATGCAGACAAGCATGCTTTCGAGGAAATGGTTCATTCCAAAGATTTGAATGTTCCGCCCGAAGTTCTCGCCGATCCACGCACCATGGTTGTTTCCGGACCGAATGTCCCGAACAAGCCCTGGCTTCGCAAACCCCGTTTAAATCCGATCGCCGAGGATTTCTTCCAAACAACTCCGGATTATTCCAAGAGCGTTTACGAAACCTACGGCGGCATCACGCTTCGCCTCGCTAAGAACAGCACCGGTTCTCCGATTCTCCTCGTTGAACCCTCTCCGAACGGCGGCAAAGACGTCACAATCGACTTCTCCAAATTTGACCGCTTCGTAGACGACTTCTACGGCGACTTTGTGCGCGACTGCAAGACCGTCATGATGAAACAGAATCCTAAGGAATATCCGAGCTTAAATGCGTTCATCCGCATTCCTGACGAACCCATGTGGAATCCGAAGCTTTGGGCAGGCGTTCGTACTTTCAATTGGAGAGACGGAGAATCTCTCTCTGAAGCCTGGATCCGTTACGCATACGATCAAAGAAGAAACAGCCGTCATCAGAAATATTTCTATCGCACGGACCGCGAATAATTCTTCTTGAATCTTCAACAAAAATCCCGCTGCTGCAGCGGGATTTTTGTTGTCTATTGGATCGGCGTTTTCTTTACCGAAATAATGCCGGCCTTCTCTCGCCAGGCTTCGATCCATCCGGTGAGCAAAACTGTATCGGCAACTTCTACTGTTAATTTAAACGTGCCGTCTCTTCTCTCTTCCAGCTTCTGCATCCGATTAAACGGTGTCTCTCTGAGAATCAAAGCGGTCTGACGGTTTTTAAATACCATCTCCAGCAATACCTTTTGTGCATTGCCGTAATTGAACGGACTTCTGTCGACGTACTGTTGCAAGTCGAAACCCTTCGGCTCTTCTGCAATGAAGGTGGTCAGCTCAACCTTTTTAATACGGTGCAGAGCGAGGTTTCTAATCTGCGTCGTGTCTTCATAACAGCAGACTAAATACAGCCGGACATCTTGCTGCACGAGGCCCAGCGGAGATACACGCAGCTGAACCTCCTCTTCGTTCTCGCTTTTGAAATAAACAATATCGAGTTTGACCTGTTTAAATAAGCCCTCGGAAACTTTATTAAATATCGAGGGACGAATCATCGGCGGACAAAGCGGCAGACTTCCGCTCACGAAGCGAACCTTGCTGAGCCAAAGTTTTTCGGGTGACGATCCCGAAGCCGTATGCATATAGTTCTCCGCCGCATCAAAAAGATAGGACAGCGAATTTGTGAGGTCCGGCGGCATCTGATAGCGCAAGTGCTCTCGAGCAAGCAAAAGCAGGAGCGCGCCGTCAGCACCAAGCCCTACGCGATCCAAGTCATTGGAATTTAATAGACGCCGATAGCCGAAAGGTTTGGACTTATCGTCGCACTGTACGCCCATATCGCTTTCAGACAGAGCCTTCAAGTAGCGCTGAAGTGTTCTGCGGCTCAATTCGTAACCTGCCGCCGTGAGCTGCTGGTGCAGATCCGTCGTGGAAATTTTTCGGTTCAGAGGGATTCTCTTCAGAACCTCTAGGAGCATCTTTGCTTCCTGAAGCGATGAAGTGTCTCGAGTCATGTCTCTCTACTCCAAAAAAGCTCCCGAGTATCGAACCGCGGGAGCTTTGTGGTTAACGCATCAGAAGATTATTTCTTCATGAGATTTAATTTCTTCGCAATCTCTTCCTGGCTGTCGTACACCGTCTCATCCTTCTTAGGCTGCAACTTGGTGTAAGAACCGTCGGAGTTCATAACCCAGGCGTGAATGTTGTCCTTCAGCTGAGGAATCACGATCTGATTCATGACGTTATTGCGCAGGTTTTCCTGCAGGAGCGGCGTCAGCACTTCGATACGACCGTTCAGGTTACGCGTCATCAAGTCGGCACTGCCGAAGTACATCTCTTCATCCCCGTTATTGTGGAAATAGTAGATGCGGGCATGCTCCAAGAGACGTCCGACAATCGAGCGAACCGTGATCGTATCGGAAACGCCGGGCAAACCGGGACGCAGACTGCAGATACCGCGAACGATACATTCGATCTTCACACCGGCGCGGCTGGCTTCATAAAGAACCTTGACCATTTCATAGTCAACCAGCTGGTTGCACTTGATGATGATATGGCCGTTGCCGTGCTTCTTGTGCTGGTCGATTTCGCGGCGGATCAGCTTGGTAATGCCGGGGCGCAAGGTGTGCGGAGAAACCAGCAGCTTGCGATAGTGGTTGACTACGCCGTAGCCGGTCATCACATTAAACAGATCCTGGACGTCATCGTTGATATCCTTATTGGCCGTGAAGAGCCCCAAGTCGGTATAGATCTTGGCCGAAGCAGCGTTGTAGTTACCGGAACCGATGTGCGTGTAGCGCTCAAGTTTTCCTTTTTCTCGGCGAACAACGAAGCAGAGCTTGGCATGAATTTTGAGGCCGGCAAAACCGTACACAACGTTCACACCGTTGCGTTCCATTTCTTCAGCCCAGTTAATGTTCTGCTCTTCGTCGAACCGAGCCTTCAGCTCAACGACGGCGGTCACCTGTTTGCCGCGGCGACGAGCTTCAAGAAGAGCCTTAGCAACAGGAGAATCGCTGCCGCAGCGGTAAAGCGTCTGCTTAATAGCGACAACGTTCGGATCCAAAGCTGCCTGCTTCAAGAATTCCAACACGCAGTTAAACGAGTCATACGGGTGGTAGACAAGGATGTCGCGCTTGCGGATCTCGTCAAAGCAATTGCGGCCCTGTTCAAAAGCCTTCGGTGTCTTCGGATGATCGGACGGATACTTCAGAGACGGGCGGTCAATCTTCATCATGCGGCCGAATTCGGAGAAGGCCAGAGGAACACGACAGCGGTAGAACTGGTTCGGATGAAGATCTAAGTGTTCATACAGGAAGTCCTGCAGACGCTGCGGCATGCCCTTTTCAATCTCGACACGGACGATTGAACCGAAACGACGCTGTTCGACATAGTCACGAACGGCAGAGAGCAGATCGTCAGCTTCGTCTTCTTCGATCTCACCGTCCGTATTACGGGTAATACGGAAAAGACCCTGAGACTTAACCTTATATCCCGGGAAGAGCGTATTCAAACGGTTGCCGATCAGATCTTCAGTCAGAACAATCACACCTTCAGTGGTGGCGTAGGACAGATCCGGTGTAACGGTGTTGTCTTTATTGGAAACGAACAGGAAACGAGGAACGTTATTCGGGCACTTCAAACGAGCAAAACGGTTCTTAACCGAAATACCGCTTTCAATTGCTTCGAGCTCCATCACGAAATTCAGGCTGGTGTTGGAGATCATCGGGAACGGACGACCTTTGTCCACCGCCTGAGGCGTCAGAACCGGGAAAATATCTTCGTCGAAATAGCGGTTCATTTCCTTCTTCTGTGCTGCGTTCAGCGCAGAGTACTTAGAGAAACGAATGCCTTTATTCTCGAGCTCGGGTTTGAGCGTATCAATCCAGAGGTTTTCAGCTTCTTCGAGAATCTCGGTAACTTTACGACGGATTTCGGAAAGCTGACGAGCGGGCGGCATCTTATCCGGACCGGTCGGTTCGGCTCCGCTTCTGGCCTGTCTCTGAACGTTCATCACGCGAACCATGAAGAATTCGTCGAGATTGTTGTAGAAGATGGACAAGAAGAGAACACGGTTGAGCAGCGGGATCTCGGGATCCATTGCTGTTTCAAGGACTTTACGGTCGAACTCAATCCAACTGATGTCGCGGTTAATGTACAGAGAAGGATCGTCTAAAGAAACCTCCTTCAGAGAAGTCTCTTTTGCTGCAGCGGCAGGGGCAGCAGCTTTAACTGCGGTGCGGCGTACAGCCGGTCTGCGGATCGTCGGAGCCTTAACGGTGCGAGGTTTTGCCGGTGCTTTAGCAGCGGGTTTTGCTTCTGCCGGAGCAGCCGCCTTGGTCGGTTCTGCTGCAGCAGGTTTTGCGGTTGATGTTGCGTTCGTTGTCTTGTTGTCGTCAGCCATGGAATCGTTCCTGATTATGTGATTTTCTGTGAAGAACTTTTAATTTCCTCAAACAGTTAATTTTGGTTTGGGGGGCAATTTTTGTCAATTCTCGTTTCTTGGGATACGGGGCTCAAAACCGGCTTTTTTCAGCCTCTTTTCCCACAGATAAAGTACGCCAAGACCGAGTGCGACCCACCCTGCCGCCATCAGCGTGTCCCAAATCCTCCAAATAAGGATGGAATAGTCTCCTCCGTATGCACGCATCAGCCAGTCCAATACAAAAAGGATGTAGCAAGTGATAAAGAAAGTCATGCAGGTATAGTTCCCGCCGACAAATACCGGAATACCCGCGGAAGACGCCACGATCAGCGCACCAAGCACAAACTTATCGTCAATATACGGAAAGATAAGGATGACTAAGAAGTAAGCGAGCAGTGTTCCGAGAATTCTTTGGACCACTCGTTTATAGCCCGCAGCCACGTTGGAATTTAATAAATAAAGCGCCGTGATTCCGACCCATCCAGGTTCGGAAAAATCAAATAGGAATGAACAGCCCAAAGCACATATCAAGGTAGCAGTGGAAATGAGCGCATACGCATAAGAGTTGCGGTTGCCGCCTTCCACGAGCTTGAGCTGTGCCATCGGGCGGAGCGAGAGCTTCTCGTAGCGCCAAACGAAGTGATCGAGCACGATTGCCGCCATCGCAAGGCTGAAACCGATGAAGTAGCCGACGAAGGCCATCAAGTCCGGTGTGAAATCGAATATCGAAATCAGAAGAAAAACCAGAACATATTTTCCCCACAGCCACCAGAATTTCTCGGCAAAGGTCATCAGGCTTTGACCGAAACACACCAGTCCGATGACGAGCCATTTGCCATACTCCATATTCTTGAGCACGACACCGAGAAGTGCAGCGCACATAACGCCGATGAAGGTAATGGCAACACCGCCGAGACGCGAAATCAAGTCGCTTTCGGTATCACTGAGCAGAGCCATAAAAGCCCCCAAGGCGGCAAAACCACCTAATTGGGGGCTATCGAAAAGACCAGACAACAGGAGCGCTGCCGAAATCGTGATCACAAACCTGAATGCTGCGGTCAACCGCGATTTCGTTCCGATCTCTTGACGGAGCCCGGCGCCTGTCATTAAAAATCTCCGCAAAAAGGCCGTTTACAACGGCCCCTTCTGCTTTCTAAAGTATTAACCTCCGGTAACCGGCGGGAAGAAGGCCACTTCGTCGCCGTCCTTCAAGACTGTCGATTCTTTGGCCATTTCTTGGTTCACGGCAAAGCGCAGACGAGGCATTTCTTCAAAAGCAGCCTTAAGCGCTGCGTCGTTCTCAGACAGATAGTTAATCAGATCTTCCACGGTTTTTACATCTTCAGGCACTTCAACCGTATCTTCGCCTTTCAGCAGACGTTCTTTCAAAGAAGCAAAATAAAGAACTTTAACTTTCATTGTTTATCTTCCCTGTGAGCAGCACGGACATTCATCATCGCGTCTGTATTTCATTTGACGCCATGTCATCGTGCGGGCATCCACCATTAACAGACGACCTGTTAAAGGCTCGCCGAACTTCCCGATAATTTTAAGAGCCTCGGCGGCCTGCATACACCCAAGCATGCCCACTAGGGGTGCAAAAACGCCTTTGGTGGAAGCCTTCTCGTCTTTGCCTTCATGGTTCGGAAAAAGACAGGCATAACAAGCCGACTCAGGATCTCTAAAGTCGAAGACCGTGATTTGACCGTCGAAAGCCACGACTCCGGCCGTAACGAGCGGTTTTTTGAAACGTCGGCAAACGTCATTGAAGATGTAGCGAGACTCGGTATTGTCGGTACAGTCCAAAGCGACATCGCATTCGGAAACAAGCTTCTCCAATTCTTCGAGAGTCGGTCTGTGATCTACCGGAACGATTTCGACCTCGGGGTTTATGGCTTCCAGAGAGACTTTTGCGCTTTCGGCTTTATTCATACCTAAGCGCTCCATATTGTGAATGACCTGGCGCTGCAGATTGGTTAAATCCACCGTATCGGAATCCACAATCGTGATTTTTTTTACACCTGAGGAAGCCAGATACAGAGAGGCTGGTGACCCTAGTCCGCCGGCGCCGATGATTAGCATACGGCCTTGCGAGATTCTTTTTTGGCCTTCGACTCCGACCTCTTTCAAGAGTTCGTGACGAGAGTATCGGTTTTCTTGCACGATGCTCATCCTTTCAAAACAAAAATTCGTTCTCAAGATTCTAAGTATCCGAGAGCAAATTTAGTTAGTCCCTGTGCTCAAATTTATTCGTCCACGATAGATCAGAAGTTTTCAGGAACTATAACCACAACATCGGAGGCGAACATGAATATTCGAACACTCGGCGTCATTTGCGGCATTTTGTCCGGTTTCTTTTGGGGGACTATGGACATCGCTGCTCAATACCTATTGCACACGGTCCGCATGGCGCCCACGCAATTCATTTCTTTAACGATGGTCGTTACGACGGCTGCGCTTTTCGGTATTTCTCTTGCCACAAGACCGAAAGAAACCTTTCTTGCAGCAGCTGACAAACAAAACGTCTTTCAGTTCTTCCTATTTGGCGTTTTGGTCCTTCTCACGCAGGTCAGCTTCTATGTTTGTGTGAAGTACTCCAACGCAGAAACGGCAGCAGTTATCGCCGCTACGCGGCCTTTCTGTATCATGGGACTCCTGCTGTTTGCGGCCGTGATGCCGACTGCTTCGCAGATCTTTTGCTGTGCTTTAGCGCTTATCGGCGTTTGTCTGATGATGACCAAAGGAAACTTCTCGACGCTGTCCTTCGGATGGCTGACGCTTTTGGTCGGCTTCGGCGCGCCGCTCTTTAGTGCCGCCTACACGATCCAGAGCCGCACTATTGTTCGGAAGGTCGGACCGCTCATCGCCATAACTTGGGCCATGCTGTTCACCACGATTCTCTGCAACCTCTACTATCCGTTTTGGAAAGTCAGCCTTGAATGGAACTTTCTGACTATCTTGAGCGTGCTATGGGTTGCGATCATGGGCCATATCGTTGCTTACACGCTTTACATCGTGAGCGCCTCCAAGATTCTTCCGACCATCACCGGTGTGCTTGAAACCGTTGAACCGTTAACGGCCATCGTGCTCTCATACTTTTTCTTCTCGCAAAAGATGAATGGTTTCATGCTCGCAGGTGCGGCGATGCTCCTTATCGCTGTCGTTCTTCTCGGCTTCAGCAGGCCTAAAGACAAAGCCAATTGAGGACTCAGGCAAACCCATGCTCCGATTTCTATAATCTGCAAACGCTTTAATTGATTTTTCTTTTTGCCAAATGCAGACACTAAGCCAGTTCTTTTCTCAGATTCCGGTTCTGTACAAAACAGCTGCCTTGCTTCTTCTCTCAAACTGTTTCATGACTTTTGCGTGGTACGCACATCTTAAAAATCTCGGAAATTCTCCGCTGTGGGTTGCGATTATTTCCAGCTGGCTTATCGCTTTCTTCGAATACTGCATCATGGTTCCGGCTAACCGCATCGGCTTCTCCGGCCTTTCCTTAGGCCAGCTCAAAATCCTTCAGGAAGTCATCTCATTGAGCATTTTTGTTCCGTTTGCCTTCCTGTACATGAAGCAGCCTCTGAAACTGGACTATCTGTGGGCTTCTTTGTGCATGCTCGGCGCCGCCTACTTCATGTTCCGCGACAAGCTTTAATCCACTGCCGGCAACACAACCGATTCCAACGGGATACTGAAATACCGATACCAAAACATCCAGCTGTCGACCGTGTGCTTCTTGAAATTCTCAACAATGAGATCCGCCATTTCAGAAACTAACGGCGAATGATCCGAATCTCTTCTACAGACGCATATCTCCCAAGGACGGCGGTGCCAGCCGGGAAGCACCGGAACAATATCGCCTCGCATCAGCTCATCAGCGACAAAAGAAGGTACCAAATCTACCGATATGCCTTCTCCTGCAATCAAGTGCGTGCGGCAGGAATAAGCGTCCTCAAAATGCACTTTTCCATCGGATTCAATCTCAAAGACAGCGTCTCGATTTTCTAAGCGCCGACTAAAAGAGCGATTGGAAGAGTTTCTCAACAGAAGGGTATGGTTTCGAAGTTCTTGGACGCTCTGAGGAGTTCCATTCCGGCGAAGGTAGCTGCGAGACGCCATGAGAAACGTAACGTTGTGTCCCGCTGGGATCCATGTGATGCCTTCTTTTGTAGGTCGATATCCGAAGTAAGCCACATCCGCCGCGCCGTTTAATAAACCATCCTCCCCGGCATCAATCAGCACTTCAACCCGCAGCCCCGAATGCTTGCGTTCGAAATTTGAAAACGCATTCAAGTAAGCACTGCGATTGATATTCGTCGGCAAGCTCACTTTCAAAATCCGCTTCGGCTTAATCGTGTCTTGGTGCTTGATGGACTCGGCGGTTTTCAGCAGACGCTGATATTGGCGCGCTATGCGGTCGGCTTCGGAAAACAGTTCCAGCGATTTCGTGACGATCTGCGCCGGTTTTCTTTTTCGATCGAGGATCTCGACTCCCAATTCTTTCTCTAACGAAGAGACCAAACGAGATGCCGCAGGAAGGTCCATATCTAAACGTTCTGCGGCTTGAGCCAGGCTTTTCGTTCTGCCTAATTCCGAGAGGAGGTTCCAGGTTTCGATTTTGAGGGAAGGTCGCATCGGTGCAACTTGTGAAATTCACAACTTAATCGGTACGCTCGCCATTATCCGCTTATTCTCAAGTCTTGAACGAGGACTTGGTTATGCAGAAGAAAACCGAAGGAATTTGTTTTGCGATCAGTGCAGGCATTTGCTGGGGTTCAATGGGTGTCGCAGCACAAGTGCTGATGGAATATTCCGGCTTTGCCGTCGGCGATTTAGTCGCAGGGCGCCTTCTGGGTGCCGGGGCGCTCCTGCTGATGTTCGAACACTTCTTTATGCGCCGCTCGCTTCTGAAGTATTTCTCCCAACCCGGCGTAGCAAAAGACATCCTTCTTTATGGCGTGCTCGTACTGCTCACGCAGCTGACGTTTTTCCTGGCGATTCAGTGCAGCAATGCAGGCACCGCCGCCATCCTCGCGGCCACTATTCCGGTATTTACGACGATCTGGGACATTTTTGTAAAGCATCGCGCACCTCAGATTCGTGAAATGGCGTGCACGGCGCTGGCAATCATAGCGGTTGTATTGATTACCACCAAAGGAGATTTGGACTCCGTTTCACTCTCTCTAACGGGTGTCCTTTGGGGTCTTGCTTCCTCGGTTGCCGGCGCCGCCAGCAACATCCAGCCGAATGCCGTTCTTAAGAAAATCCCCGTTACCATTGTGGTCGGCGGCGGCATGACGGTCGGCGGCATTGTGATGAGTATCTTCTTTCCGCCGTGGGCAATTGAAGAAGCCAATTGGACGACGCTGTCGGCGCTTTTCTACGCCTATATCGTTGTTGTCGGAACTTTGGTTTCTTTCCTGCTCTATGTATCGAGCCTCAAGATGATCTCAGCGACCTCGGCCAGCCTCTTGAGCTGCTTTGAGCCGATCACGGCTGTTGTCCTCTCCGTCGCTCTGCTCGGTGCTCCGCTCACTCCCGCTGAAGGTGTCGGAGGCGTGCTGGTGTTTGCAGCGGTTTGGCTTCTCGCTTCACGTAAGGAAGCTCAGGCGTAAAAATAGCTCGGAATCATTTCGAGAGCGAGCTATTTGGAAAATTACGGATGAACTATTTCTGTTCTTCTGAGGCCGGAAGAACGCGCTTCAAGAAAGTACGAGTTCTTTCTTCCTTCGGATGCAGAAGAACATCTTCCGGCTTGCCTTGTTCGACGATCACGCCGCCGTCCATAAAGATCACGCGATCGGCCACTTCACGGGCAAAGCCCATTTCGTGCGTAACCACAACCATCGTCATACCGGATTTCGCCAGATCGGTCATCACCTTCAGCACTTCGCCCACGAGTTCCGGGTCAAGCGCAGATGTCGGTTCGTCAAACAGCAGAGCCTTCGGCCCCATTGCCAAACCTCGAGCAATCGCAACACGCTGCTGCTGACCGCCGGAAAGGCTTGCGGGATAAGCGTTGGCTTTTTCAGCCAAACCGACGCGCTTGAGCATTTCCATGGCCTTCTTCTCGGCCTCGGCTTTGTTGACGCCGGAGACGAGTTTCGGTGCCAAGGCAACGTTCTCAAGAACGGTCTTGTGCGGCCAGAGATTAAAGCGCTGGAACACCATTCCGAGATGTTCACGAACTTTATTGATATCGGTCTTCGGAGAAGTGATGTCAACATCATTCACATAAATCTTGCCGCTGGTGGTTTCTTCCAATGCATTGATGCAGCGAAGCATTGTGGACTTGCCGGAGCCGGACGGCCCTAACACCACGACTTTTTCTCCGGGCATCACTTCGAGGTCAATACCGCGAAGGACTTGGTTATCTCCGAAATACTTGTGCAGATTTTCGATACGGATAACCGGTTTCTGTTCGGTCTTGTTGTCGCTCATCTGTTGTCGTCTCCTTTACCCAAGCGTTGTTCCATCTTCTTCACGAGGTAAGCCAGACCCAAAGTCATGACCCAGTACATCAAAGAAATCGTGATGTACGGTTCCCAGTAGCGGGCTGTTGCACCGGCAACGGTACGTGCGGCGTAAGCCAGTTCAGCCAAACCGATGGCAGAAACCAGAGAAGAGTCTTTCAAAATGGCAATCGCGTTGTTGCCCAACGGCGGAAGCATACGGCGGAAAGCCTGCGGCAGGATGATGTGGAACATGGCCTGCCAGTAAGTCATACCGACGGAGCGGGCAGCTTCCATCTGCCCTTTATCCAAAGACTGGATACCGGCACGGAAAACCTCGGAAAGGTAAGCACCGGCATTCAATGTAATGGCTACGATACCGGCGAGCATCGCACCGTATGTGGAACGAATCTCACGGGCAAGGTCACCGGAAATTAAAAGGCCTTCGGTCGGATGAATAAAGAACGGAAGGATCGCGAACTGCATCAGCAGAATCTGAACGAAAAGAGGCGTTCCACGGAAGAAGCTCACGTAAACCGTCACCGGCCAGCGAACACAATATTTAAGAATCTGCTTCCAAGGGGAATGTCTTGCATCAGCCAGTCGGGCCATGCCTAAAGCCATACCCAAAATCACACCCAAGGTGACACAGATCACCGTAATTTGGATGGTCATCTTGGCGCCTTCTAAGAAGAGAGGCCAATATTCTGTAATTACTTCGTACCGAAATCCGCCCACGTTCGCTCCTTGGTATTAAAAAATTCCCGAGATTTTATTTAAAAATTACCCGACCATGTAGATCGGGCAATTTCATTGGTTAGTTCCTGTTACTGAGGAAGTTTCGGTGCATCAGTACCGAACCATTTGCGATAAATCTTGTTGTATTCACCGCTGGCGATCACTTTTTCGAGACCGGCGTTGATCTTATCGATCAGCTTCTGGTTACCTTTCTTAACAGCAATGCCGAAGTACTGTTCTTCGAAAGCAGGGTCACGAGTCATGTTGAAGTGCTTGTCGGGGTTGTTGCGGGCATAGAAAGCCAAAACACCGATATCACCAATTGCGGCGACCACACCGCCCTGATTTAGTTCTTCGAGAGCAAGCGGAGTGTTGTCAAAACGACGAATTCTTGTAGAAGCTTTGCCGAATGCCTTAGAGGCAGCAACGTCACCGGCAGAACCGCTCACAACAGCCACACTGCCTTTAGAGAGATCGGAAAGCTTGTTGATCTTGACGGACTTGTCGGTCAGGATCAGCTGATGAGCCAGGAAGTAGGGTTTGGAGAAATCAACAACCTGCTTGCGTTTGTCGGTAATCGTGATACCGGACATGATGATGTCGCGGTCGCCTTTATCGACAGTGGCAAAGATGCCTTCCCACGGTGTGTTGATGAACTTAACGTCAAAACCTTCAGCCTTGGCGATAGCACGCATCAAATCAACGTCGAAGCCGACGAGCTCTTTCTGCGGTGTTTCATATTCGAAAGGACGATAAGTCGCGCCTGTTCCAACGACATACTCTTCAGCACTAATTCCGGCGGAAGCAGTCAATGCGATTGCAGCGCACGCTGTCCAAAGCAGCTTTTTCATCAACATTTAATAGACTCCAATAGAAGAATTCGTCACCGCGTACACGTCGCGGCCATTCTGATCATCATGCCACAGTCGAACCCACATTGGGCGGCTTTTAAGCAGGAATCCTGTGAACCCCTAGGTAAATCCATTAGTTAACAATCAATTTCGTCTGTGAATTGTGAAATCAGGTTGTCTTCGGCTTTTGAAAGTTTAATTGCAGCCTGTGTTCGAAGCTCGATATTCCGAAGGCGTCATTTCGTGACGTTTTTTAAATGCAGTTGAGAAGTGCGCGGGCGTTTTAAAGCCAACAGAATATGAAATTTGCTTTATGGAGAGTTTATTTTCTTTCAATAAGTTTTCGGCCAGATCTAGACGTCTGGTCATTAGCCATTTAGCGGGAGACAACTCTGTGATTTTTAAAAAATCCCGCTTAAAAGTTGCTAGACTTCGGCCCGAGTAAGAGGCAAACTCACTTAAAGAAAGATTTTCTGTAAAGTGATCCTCCATGAACTCCTTTAAATCTACATTCCAATCTCGATAAAAATCAAAAAGCGTCGGGAAAAAGCGAATATTGGTCTGAAGCAAATCAAGAATTAATTCCTCTACCTTTAATTCTGTCATCTCCTGGCCAGGGTCTTGGCCTTCTTCAACGAACAGAATGATGGAAGACAATAATCCTTGCAGGCACAGTGTCCTGTTCAATCTCGTCAACTACCTCGGCCTAAAGGCCGAGGCTTGAAAAAGCCTCTAGTTGACTAGCCTCAGGCCGTCATTTGGCGGACTACGTTGGTCGGGAACATAGGCACCGCGGGATGCAGATCCTAGTCCCGCGCTCTGCGGCCGATGGTTAAAAGCTCTGAGAGGTAGGAGCGGTGC
>QWCE01001265.1_pt1 | contig 69786 bp, 61 predicted proteins | sample 1972531 | NCBI WGS metagenome assembly QWCE01 (sample SAMN09866716, study PRJNA288562) | Human gut metagenome isolate term4_stool, whole genome shotgun sequencing...
CTCCATCCGCGTCATCACCGACCACATCCGCAGCTGCACCTTCATGGTGTCCGACGGCATCCTGCCCTCCAACGAGGGCCGCGGCTATGTGCTGCGCCGTCTGCTCCGCCGCGCTGCCCGCCACGGCCGGATGCTGGGCATCAGCCGCCCCTTCCTCGTGGAGTTGGTGGAGACTGTCATCCAGTCCAGCGAGTCCGCATACCCTGAACTGCGCGAGCATGACGCTTATATCAAGAAGGTCATCGGCACCGAGGAGGCAAACTTTGCCCGCACCATCGACGCCGGCATGAACATCCTGAACAACATGATCGACGGTCTGGAAAAGGCTCACCAGCATCTGCTGAAGGGTCTGGACGTCTTCAAGCTGAACGATACCTTCGGCTTCCCCCTCGACCTGACCAAGGAGATCGCAGCGGAGCAGGGCATCGACATCGACGAGGACGGCTTCCACGCTGAGATGAAGAAGCAGAAGGAGCGTGCCCGCGCCGAGCGCCTGAAGAAGAACATCTCCGGCTGGAGCGAGGATCTGTTCGGCGGCCTGACTGCTGAACCCACCGTCTTTACCGGCTACGAGACCCTGAACGACAGCGGCGTGGTCGTGGCCTTGAGCGACGAGGAGACCCTGACCGATGCCATCGCCACCGATGAGCAGGAGAAGGAAGGCGTTCTGGTCGTTCTGGACAAGACCCCATTCTACGCCGAGATGGGCGGTCAGGTGGCCGACCACGGCGTGCTGACCAGTGCCGAGTGCTCCCTGCGCGTGCTGGACGTCAAGAAGACCCCCAAGGGCTACTACGTCCACACCTGCGTGCTGGAAAGCGGCATCGTCAAGGTCGGCGACCATCTGACGGCCAAGGTCGATAAGGAATACCGCATGGCCGTCTGCCGCAACCACACGGCGACCCACCTGCTGCAGGCTGCCCTGCGCGAGGTTCTGGGCGACCATGTCCATCAGGCAGGCTCTTATCAGGACGCCGAGATCACCCACTTCGACTTCACCCACTTCAGCGCCGTCACCCCCGAAGAGCTGGCCCGGGTGCAGAAGATCGTCAACGATAAGATCTACGAGTCGATGAACGTCACCGTCAAGGAGATGCCCATCGAGGAGGCCAAGAAGCTGGGCGCAATGGCCCTCTTCGGCGAGAAGTACGGCAAGGTCGTCCGCGTGGTTGACATCGAGGGCTGGTCCACCGAGTTCTGCGGCGGCACCCATGTCAAGAACACCGCCCAGATCGGCGGCTTCAAGATCGTCAGCGAGTCCTCCGTGGCCGCTGGCATCCGCCGCATCGAGGCCGTCACCGGCCGCAACCTGCTCATCCGTGCAAATCTGCAGGAGGCAATGCTGCACACCGTGGCCAACACCCTGAAGGCCAACAACATCACCTCTCTGCCCATCCGTGCCGAGGCCGTCATGGCCGAGAACAAGGCCATGAGCAAGGAGCTGGAGGAGATCAAGGCCAAGGTCGCCGCCTCCAAGGTGAGCAGCCTGTTCGACAATGCCGAGGAAGTCGGCGGCGTGAAGATCGCTTCTGCATACTTCACCGGCACCTCCGGCGACACCCTGCGCGGTATGTGCGACTCCATCCGCGATAAGGCAAGGCAGGCAATCTGGTCAAGGAGATCAGCGCCATCGCTGGCGGCAAGGGCGGCGGCAAGCCGGACTTTGCAATGGCCGGCCTGAAGGACGAGACCAAGATCGACGAAGCACTGGCTGCTGTCAAGTCCATCGTGGAGAAGCAGCTGGTTTAAAAATAGTAAGCGTGCTTGCTCTTTCCGTCCGCACCCGCGTAAAATCGGGACGTCTAAAAGCTCACCCCTTTGGGAAAGACTCCCCCGACCGGGGGAGGTGGCACATTTGTGCCAGAAGGGGGATAACTGTCGAACGAAGTGAGACTGAGAGGGCAAGTAATTGATAGGAAAGGAGCAATTCCCATGGAAGATTGTCTGTTTTGCATGATTGCTGAGGGCAAGATCCCCTCGAAAAAGCTGTACGAGGACGATCAGGTCGTTGCTTTTTACGACATCAACCCGCAGGCAAAGGTGCATTTTCTGGTCGTGCCCAAAGAGCACATTCCCTCGGCTGCGGCGCTGACCGAGGAAAACGGCGCGCTGCTGGGACATATCTTCGCGGTCATCGCGAAGCTGGCCAAGGAGCAGGGCCTCGACAACGGCTACCGCGTCATCTCCAATGTCGGCGAGGATGCCGGCCAGACCGTGAAGCACCTGCATTTCCATGTGCTTGGCGGCGAGAAGCTGCCGGTCTGAGCCACCGAAAATCAACGGAATACAAAGAGAAAGGGAATTGTTATGGCTGAAACCTATACTCTGAACGTTGCGGGCCTTACCCGCGAGCTGACCATCTGCAAGGTCAACGACCATATGGATATCGCGGCCTTCATCATGCTGGGCGACACCGAGCTGACCGTGGCCGCTGCCGCCGAGCTGCTGAAGAAGTGCCCGGATTTCGACATCCTGCTCACCGCCGAGGCCAAGGGAATCCCTCTGGCCCACGAGATGAGCCGCCAGAGCGGCAAGCCCTACGTCTGCGCACGCAAGGGCGTCAAGCTCTATATGAAGGAGCCGGTCGTGGTCGAGGATCAGTCCATCACCACTGCGGGCAAGCAGAAGCTGGTCATTGACCGCAAGGAGCTGGACAAGATGAACGGCAAGCGCGTGCTGGTGGTGGACGATGTCATCTCCACCGGCGGCTCCCTGAAGGCGCTGGACGCACTGGCCGAGCAGACCAAGTGCACCATCGTGGGTCAGGCCGCTGTTCTGGCCGAGGGCGACGCAGCCGAGCGCAAGGACATCATCTTCCTTGAGCCCCTGCCCCTGTTCCTGCACTAAAATATGAGACGCCCGCTCTGCCTCGTTTGCGCCGGTGCGCTGGGGGTGGAGTTGGTGTGCGCTTTTTTGCCGCAAGCATGGCTTTTGCCGCTGCTTGCGGCAATTTTTGTTTCCGGCTTGCTGTTCGCACTCCTGCGCTGGAAAACCGCGCGGGCGGGTGCCCTCTGCCTTTTGCTGGGCAGTCTGCTGGGCCTTGCGCTGACGGTACACACGGATGCGAAGCTGCAAGCGCTGCAAACGGCTTACGACGGCAAAACGGCCACCCTGACCGCCGAGGTGGAGCGGACGGACAGCTCCTATTATCCGGGCGTCGTGGACGCGGTGCTGCGGGTGGAACGGGTGGACGGCGAGGCGGCAGACTTCCGCATCCGGTGCGCCGCCCTGCCCAAATGCCAAGCCGGGGAGCGGGTGCGTGGGAAGTTCACGCTGGAAGCGCCGCCGGAAACGGACCGGCTCGACCTCTACGCGGACGGCGTCCCTCTGACCGGGGAACTTCTCAGGGACGAAACGCTGGAACGGCTGGGAGAGAGCAGCTCCTTCCGCGCCCGGACGGCCCGGCTCCAGCGGCGGCTGAGTGGGGCCCTGCGCCGGGAAATGGCCCATGACCCGGCGGGGGTTCTGGCCGCCATGGTCGTAGGCGACCGGTCGCATCTCTCCTCCGCTCTGGGCACTGCCTACCGGGGCGCGGGGCTTTCGCATGTGCTGGTGGTCAGCGGAATGCACGTCTCCATCCTCTGCGGCAGCTTCCTCGAACATCTGCCCACGGCAGGGCGCAGACGCAAGCTTCTGCGCCGCTACGCCCACCGCCGCGCCAAGGCCCTGCTCGGTGCCGGGATGGCGGTGCTGATGGTGGGGGTCACCGGGTCCACGCCCTCGGTGCTCCGGGCCGGTGTGGCCGTCTGGGTCAGCGCAGTGGGCATCTGGGTCTGCGGCCCGGCGGATGCCCTGACTTCCCTCGGCGTGGCGGGCGTCTGGATGACCCTCGGCAACAGCTACGCCGTCTGCGATATGGGCTTCGAACTTTCCTTCGCGGCGGTGGTGGGCACGCTGGCCGGAGCGGAACTGGCCCGCCGCAGCCAAGAAGCCCGGATCAGAGCGGAGAAAAACCGCAAAACGAAACACGCCGCCCACAAACGCGGCGGCGTGTACCATAACATTCTGCAAAGGGGAAAACGACTGGGCGGCAGCGTGTGGGAAACGCTCTGCGTTTCGGGCTGCGCCTGTGCGGCCACCTTCCCGGTGCTGGTGGTCCGGGGGCTGAGCGCCAGCCTCTACGCCCTTGTTTCCAGCGTGGCGGTGCTCTGGCTGGTGGAGCCGATCCTGCTGCTGGGCCTTGGAACGGCCCTGCTGGGGCTGGCCCCTGCGCTGGCTCCGCTCCACCGGGTGATCTCCCGCTGCGCCGAATTTCTTGTTGACCTTCTGGACCGGTGGGCCCTCTGGGTGTCCGGCTGGCCGGGGGCGCAGCTCTGGTTCGATACGGCCTATGCGGCCCTCATTTGCCTCTTGCTGGCGGGGCTGTGCTGGCTGGCGTTCCATTGGAGGCTCCGTCTGCGGGTCGCTCTGCCCGCCCTGCTGCTGACGGCGGCGGTCGCCATCGGGGCAGGGAACGCCCTCAGCCGGGATACCCTCCGGGTGGAGCTGGTGGGGACCAAAAGTGCCCCGGCGGTGGTCATCTCCCAGAACGACCGGGCGGTTGTGCTCTACCGCGGCGGCAAAACGACCCGGAACGCCGTGGAGACTACGCTGGCCCGGCGGAATGTCCGCACCGTGGAAGCCTTTCTCGACCTGCGGATAAACCCCTCCGACCGGGATGCGCTGAAGGCAGAACAGACCCTCCGGGCGGCGTCTTGCGCCAAGGATTCCGCGCGGGTCCTCCGGACGGACATCGCGCGGCTGGAGCTTGTCCGCACCCGGACCGGCTGCGCGGTGCGGGTGACGGCAGCGGGCCAGACCTTCCTGACCCTGAGCGGGACCGTGCGGTTCGCCCGGCCGATCGAGGTGGACTGGCTGCTGGCCTCCATGGCCCGGCCCAACCGGGTGGTGTACCGGGAAATGTTGACAAAAAGCACGAATTACCGCTGGATGGAGGGCGATGGGAACATCGAACTCCAAACGACACTGCGGTTCCGGCCTCAGTCTTTTTGGAAGACCAGCCGCTCGCCCAGCGCGGGTAAGGCGAACCGGGCGGCGGGATCCAGTCTGCGCAGGGCCGAAACGAACCGCAGAGGGTCGGCGGTGTTGCCCTGCACCATGTCGTAGTGGGTGGGGATGCTGCACCCGGCGCGGAGCCGGACGGCCAACTGCGCCGCCTCTTCGGCCTCCAAGTTGCCGATGCAGTTCCGCTGGGTGCGGAAGAAATCCTGCCCATTGATGGGGGCCAGCAGCAGGTCGGGCTGGGGCGGAGCCTCAAGGGCCGCGTAAAGGCGGGGCGTCAGGTAAGTGTCGCCGAGATGCACGACCGTGAACCCGCCGAGATCGAGCTGATACCCCAGCGCCATCCGGGGGTCCTCAGCGTCGAGGACATGTTCCGGGTGGGCGGCGGAAAAGGCGCGGAGGTGCGCGGGGCCAAGCTCCAGCGCGGAACCTTCCTGCACAAACTGGATGCGCTCCTCCGGGACGCCGTACTCATGGGCCAGCGCCCGGCAGCCGGAGGGAAAAATAAACTGTGTTTCGTCGTTCTGTGCAAGGCCGCGCAGGGTGTCCTTTGCCATGTGGTCGGCGTGGCCGTGGGTGCAGAGGACAAAGTCCGCCCGCAGCTGCCCCGGCGCAAAGGGGGCCGGATAGCAGCGGCGGGAGCCGTTGGGGCCGGTCAGGTCGCTGAGCACCGGGTCGATGCAAAAGGTCGTCTCCCCGCACTTGAAAAGGAAGCCGCACTGCCCGATGTACCAGACGGCGAGCTGGGATGCGGGCAGGTGGGTGGCGGCGATCTCGTCCAGCAGGGCGGTGCCGCTGCGATGCCAATGTTCCATGGGGGTTCTCCTTTTTGGGCCGGAACGTTCAGATGAACCGGCTCTTCAGCTCAAACATATGGTTCATGGGGCCGGAGCCGTGGCCGAGGTCGAGCATGGCGGACAAGCAGCCGGAAATGTAGGCTTTGGCCCGCTCCACCGAGGCGGTGAGGTCGTACCCTTTGGCCAGATTGGACGCAATGGCGCTGGAAAGGGTGCAGCCGGTGCCGTGGGTGTTGGGGTTCGCGATCCGCTCCCCGTGGAACCACTGGGCCTTGCCGTCCCGCCAGAGCAGGTCGTCGGCGTCGTTCACCTTGTGGCCGCCCTTGCAGAGGACGGCGCAGCCGTAGGCTTCGCTGATCTTCTGGGCCGCGGCCTCCATCCCGGCGGCGTCGGTGATGGTCAGGCCGGACAGGATCTCCGCTTCCGGGATGTTCGGCGTCACGACCTCGGCCATGGGCAGCAGCTTTTCGGTCAGGGCGGTGATGGCGTCATCCCGCAGCAGCTTGGAGCCGGAGGTGGCCACCATCACGGGGTCCACCACGATGTGCTTGGCCTCGTAGAAGCGCAGCCGTTGGGCGATGGTCTCGATGAGGGCCGCCGAGGACACCATGCCGATCTTCACGGCATCGGGGAAGATGTCGGTGAAAACGGCGTCCAGCTGCTCGGCCAAAAAATGCGGCGTCGTCTCGAAGATGTCGGTCACGCCGGTGGTGTTCTGGGCGGTCAGAGCGGTGATGGCGCTCATGGCGAAGACGCCGTTGGTCGTCATCGTCTTGATGTCGGCCTGAATGCCCGCGCCGCCGCTGGAATCGCTGCCCGCAATGGTCAATGCAGTGTTCATGAAAAAAGACCTCTTTTCGCAAAAATTATTCAGCCAGTGCCGTCTGGATGTTGGCCAGCACCTTCTGGCTCAGCAGGACAAAAGCCTGTTTGGTGCGCCCGGCGGAAACGTTCTGGCAGTGGACGTTGGGGCGGTCAAAGAAGCCGTCGGCAACGGGGCCCGCCGCCGCGCGGGTGTCGCAGAAAAAGTGGCTGCCCGGCTGGGTGAGCCAGTCTTCCAGTGCGGCGGAGTCGAAGCCGGGGCCGATGGAGGTGTTGAACAGCACCTTGCCGCTGCCCAGCTGTGCAAACTCTTCTTTGCCCAGCAGCAGGACATTCTTGTTCAGGCAGGTGAAGACCACCTCGCTGTCCTGTAAAAGCTGGTTCAGCGGCTTGTAGGTCATGCCCGCCTGTTCGGCGTCCGGCTTGCGGGTGCGGCTGTAGTAGGAGATGTCCGCGCCGAGGAAGGACAGCGCATCGGCGATCATCCGGCCGGACACGCCGAGACCCACGATGCCCACCTTCAGGCCGTAGATCTCCACCGGCTCGTCGCGGAGCATCGGCATCCCGAAGCCGTGGAGGATGCCGGTCAGCTCGTGGAGGACATACTCCACCACGCCGCGGTCGCCGTAATCGCGGATGCCCAGCACCTTGATGCCCTTGGTGCGGGCGTAGGCGATGTCCACATTGGCGCTCGCCTCGGAGTAGAGGCTGCAGCACATGCCGATGTAGCGGATGTTGGGGCAGCGCTCCAGCACGGGGCGCTCGATGCGGGAAGTATAGCTCAGCAGCACGGCGTCGGCGTCGCCGATGCGGCGGATGATCTCTTCGTCGTCGGCGGGAATGTCGTCGTACAGCACGACCTCCTTGGCATACTGGAAAAGCTCTTTTTCGGCGGACGGGATGAGGCTGACAGGCTCGATGGCCACCAATTTTTCAAACATAGTGATCCTCCCTTAATAGAAGCAGATGGGCGAAGCGAGGTTGCGCAGCAAAGCGACCACGCTCCACCCGGCGATGGCGCTGGTGGAAGAGCAGATGTCCACCACCGCCTTCACGCCCTCGATCTCGGCTGTGATGCAGTGGTCATCGCCCACCCAGCCGGGCACCGAGTGCATGGTCACGCCGGTGATCTCCGGGCCGGTGGTGGCCAGCGAAGTGGCCACGGCCACATTGACCCGGCGGGGGAAGGTGGCAATGGCCTCCTTGGCGCTGCCGGTGAAAACGGTAGTCTTTTCGGTGTCGGTCAGCAGATGGTCGGCCCAGACGGGGGTGTTGCGGAAGCCCTTGGCTCCGGTGTGGGTCTCGATGCCCGCCGTTTCGGGCAGGGACTGGGCCTGTGCCATCAGGGTGACGGTCTGTAAGACGTCAAAGCCGCCGATGGCGCCGTTGGCGAGATGCACCTTTGCACCGCTCTCCTGTGCCGTCTGCTTGACCTGCTCATAGAACGCAGGGTCGGCAAAGGCACCGATGGAGATGACGACGAGGTTTACGCTCTGCTTCAGCACCGGGATGGCCATAGCGCGGACGGCCTCCACCGAAGCCGTCTCCACGATGTACTCCGGTTGGAGGGCCAGCAGTGCATCCACGTCGTCGCAGACCGCGCAGCCGGCCTTCTCTGCCACGGCCTCCGCCTTGGCGCGGGTGCGGCTGGTCACACCCACCAGCTCGTAGTCCGGCAGAAGGCCCTTCCGGTAGGCATCCGCCACGATGCCGCCCAGAAAACCGCAGCCCACGATGCCAAATTTTGTTTTCATAGTACGAATCTCCTTTTCCTGTCTTTTCCGCAGATGCAGAATACCAAGCTCAGTATACCATGTTCCGTCTGGAAAGAGAAGCAATCGGCCGCTTTTCTTTTGCGGGGCAGTGTGCTAAAATAGGGCGAAAAAGAAAAAATGAGGAACTGCGTATGAAAAAAATTTCGACCCTGTTTGGGACCTTTTTGAAGATCGGCGCGTTCACCTTCGGCGGCGGCTATGCTATGGTGGCCCTGCTGGAACATGAATTCGTCGAGGAAAAACAGTGGATGTCCAGAGAAGAATTCTTGGATATGGTCGCCATTGCCGAGTCCACCCCCGGCCCCGTGGCCGTGAACAGCGCCACCTACATCGGATATAAGATCGGCGGCACGGCGGGGGCGGCGGCTTCCACCGCTGCGGTCAGCCTCCCGTCCTTTGTGGTAATCTACATCATCTCGCTCTTTTTCGACCGTTTTCTCAGCCTGACCGTGGTGGCGAATGCGTTCAAGGGCATCCAAGCCTGCGTCGTCTACCTCATCCTCTCGGCGGGGCTGAAGATGCTGAAACAATTGAAAAAGGACCCCTTCGACCTCTGCATTCTGGCGGCGGTCGTCGCGGCGATGGTGGGCTGCTCGCTGGCGGCGGTGTCTTTTTCGTCCATCTACTACATCCTGCTCAGCGGCGCGGCAGGGGTGCTGGTGTGGCTTGTGAAGAAAGCGGGGGCGGGGAAATGATCTATGTACAGCTCTTTTTAAACTTCCTGATGATCGGTGCCCTTAGTTTTGGCGGCGGCTACGGGATGATCTCGCTGGTGCGGGAAGTCGTGCTGAACCATGGGTGGCTGACCGAGAGCGAATTTTTGAGCTTCATCGCGGTGTCGGAGTCCACCCCCGGCCCGCTGGCCGTCAATATGGCGACCTTCATCGGCTCGTCGCAGGGCGGGCTGGCCGGGGCGTTTTTTGCCACGCTGGGCGTTGTGCTGCCCTCGTTCTTCATCATCCTGCTCATCGCGGCGGTGCTCCGGAACCTGATGAAATATGCCGGGGTGGAAGCGTTTCTCTCCGGCGTGCGGCCCTGTGTCGTGGCGATGATCTTGGCCACTGCCCTGACCATGGCCCTTTCCACCCTGCTGGGCATCACCCGGCTGGGCGGCGGCGCGGCAGTGTCGGCGCGGTCGGTGGCCGTGTTCGGCATTTTGTGGGCGGTGCATTTCGCCTACAAAAAGGCAGCAAAAAAAGCCCCGTCGCCGATCGGGATGATCGTCCTTGCGGCGGGGCTGGGCATCGTATTCTGGGGCATCTGAGTCCGTTCTGCGGGGCGGGCTGAAGCTCCTGCCGGGTGTCAAGGATTCCCGTTCACCGAATTCCGTTTTTCTGCATAGAACGGCAGGAAGGGGGAATGCGGTTTGAACGGGATTTTTTTGGTTGCTGCGGTGCTTTTGCTCCCGGCGTTCTGTACGGCGGTGGGGGCCGCAGGGGTGTTCCTGATGCGGTCCACGCAGGAGCCGCGCACCCGGCGGATGCTCTGCGGTATGGCGGCGGGCATTATGCTGGCGGCAAGCGTGTGGAGCTTGCTGCTGCCCGCCATCGAGCGGGCGGAACGGGGGCCGCTGCCGGGGTGGCTGCCGCCCGCGGCGGGGCTGGTCATCGGGGCGGTAGGGCTGCTCCGGCTGGAACAGGCGGCGGGGCGGCTGCTGTGCTCCGGGGCCGGCCACTGCGGACGGATGGTGCTGGCGGTCACGCTGCACAACCTGCCGGAGGGTATGGTGGTGGGCCTTGCCGCCGCGCTGGCTCTGTCCGGTGAGCCGGACGCCGCAAGCGGTGCGTTGGCGCTGGCCCTCGGCATCGGGCTGCAAAACCTCCCGGAGGGCGCGGCGGTCAGCCTCCCGCTTTTGCAGAAAGGAGAGAGCAAGAAACGTGCGTTTTTCGCCGGGGCGGCCTCCGGCCTCGTGGAGCCGGTGGGGGCGCTGCTGGCCCTTGCGCTGGCGGGCTGGGTGAGCGCGGCGCTGCCGTGGCTGATGAGCGCCGCCGCCGGGTGCATGGTCTGCGTGACCGCGCAGGAGATGATCCCCGAAGCGGTGGAAAACGATGAACCCGCCGGGGTCATCAGCGTGGTGTTGGGTTTTGCGCTGATGATGGCGCTGGATGTGGCCCTATGAAAAACTCCCTCCGTCATCGCTGGCGCGATGCCACCTCCCTCTATGAGGGAGGCTTTTCTCCATAGGGGAGGCACAGCGCAGAAATGACGGAGGGAGTAAATGAAAACCGGCTCAGGAACCGGATCTTTCGATGTAGACGCTGGTGGAGGGGAAGGCAAAATCGACCTGATCTTTCTGCATGATGTCCATGATGTTCAGGTTCAGGTCGTTCTGCTCCTCCAGAAAAACGGCATAGGCGTTGGTCTTGAGGTAGGCGGAAACGAGGATGTTGATGCTGGAATCGCCGAAGCTGGTCAGCCGGACGATGTTCGCGCCCTTTTCGGTGTAGGGGCTTTCGTCCAGCATCTTCTTCAGATCGGCCATCAGCTGCTCCAGCTGGGGGCGGGTGGTGTTGTAGGTAACGCCCAGCGTGAACTTATAGGGCCGCATGGTGCGCAGAGCCGCGTTCTGGACCGTGGACGAACAAATCTTGCTGTTCGTCACGATGCTGACCGTCTTATCCTGCGAGCGGATGCGGGTGGAGCGGAAGTTGATGTCGATGACTTCGCCCTCCACATCGCCGACGGTGATCCAGTCGCCCACCGCGAAGGGTTTGTCCAGCAGGATAACGATGCCGCTGAACAGATTGCTGGCACTTTCCTGCGCAGCCAGCGAAATGGTCAGGCCGACCAGTCCGGCACCGGCGACGATGCTGCCGATGGGGAAACCGGCGATCTGGGCCGCCGTGGCCGCACCGAGGACCACGACCAGCACCTTGTAGGTGGTGTTCAGCAGGGAGAGCAGGGTCTTGTTGGAGCGGATCTCCGGGCTGCAGGAGGCCAGCAGCAAATCGGCCACATCCGACGCCTGATACAGGCCCTTGCAGAACAGCAGGGTCATCAGGACCTTGTAGACTATGAGCAGGAATTTCGGAAGGCCGGCGATGGCCCACGGCAGACTGGCCAGCGCAAGGTAGAAGCCGGTGAAGACAGCCATCCGTTCCAGAGGGCCTTCCAAGCTCCGCAGCAGGATGGGGGTGGCGGCAAAATGCCATGTGCGCCCCCGCAGGGCGGGGCAGATCTTTTTGCGCAGCAGCAGGGAGACCAAAGACCCGGCAAGGAAGATCACCAGTGCGCAGACACAGCGTGCCGCCAGCGCCAGCCAGCCCTCCAGCAGGAAGGGCCCCAACTCGAAACCGAGGTCACGGATGGAAAAAATCATGGCAAAACTCCTCGAAAAAAATATTTTACGCCCCAGTATACCATAAAACGCGCGGAAAGGGCAACCGAAACAGGGGCTTGACAAGGGCTGTCTGCCGCGCTATACTCTGGCCAGAAAGTTCGTTTCAGGGCGGGGTGCGATTCCCCACTGGCGGTACAGCCCGCGACCACTCCCAAAGAGTGCTGACCCGGTGAGACTCCGGGGCCAACGGTTGCAGCAGGGCGCGTTTTTGGTTGTCTTCCCGGTTCCGATACAGCGCGAAAAGGGCTTTCCAATTCAATTTTGGGGCCGAAGCGCCCCGACGGGAGGATATTACCTATGAAAAAAAACACGACCCACAATCTGACCGTAGCCGCCATGCTCAGCGCGGTGGCCTTCATCCTGATGTTCATCGAGTTCCCCATCCCGATGCTCATCCCGTCCTTCGTCAAGATGGACTTCTCCGACCTGCCCGCCCTGCTGGGGGCATTTGCGCTGGGCCCGGTGTACGGCGCGGTCATCAGCTTCATGAAGAACCTGCTCCACATCGTCATCAAGGGCACCAGCACCGCGTGTGTCGGCGAGCTGTGCAACTTCATGCTGGGTGCGGTCTTCTCGGTCACGGCGGGCTGCATCTATAAGCACCGCAAGAGCCGCAAAACGGCTATCCTCGGTGCGCTGATCGGTGCAGCGGCTATGGCAGTGTTCAGTGTGCCGTCCAACTACTTCATCACCTATCCGGCCTATGTGCAGTTCTATCACATGCCGCTGGAAGCCATCCTCGGCATGTATCAGGCCATCCTGCCCTCGGCAGACAGCCTCATCAAGTGCCTCGTTATCTTCAATATGCCCTTCACGCTGGTCAAGGGCCTGTTGGATGCGGCGCTCTGCATGGTGATCTATAAGCCGCTGTCGCCCATCCTGCACGGCCGCAAGTGATCGAGGAATGAAAAATCTCCGGGAAGCGTTGCTTCCCGGAGATTTTTTCAGCTTAGAGCTCCTTTTTCCTGCCACTTTCCGCGGGCGAGGCGGACAAGGAAGAGCAGCCCGCGGATACACAGCTCACAGCACATGGCGCTCCACACGCCCACCAGCCCGAACCGGGGCGCGAGGAAGAAGGCCAGCGTCAGCCGGATGCCCCACATGCTGACGAGGTTCAGCACGAAACAGGCGGTGCTGTCGCCCGCGCCCTGCATCGCGCCGCTGGCCACGATGCTGGCCCCGAACATGGGCTCGGCAAAGGCTTCGATGCGCAGCACCCGCGCGCCCAGCGCGATGACAGCGGCGTCGGCGGTGAAGATGCCCATCAGCGCGGGGGCGAACAGCCACAGCCCCATGCCGGACAGCGCCATGATCCCCATGCCGATGGCGGTGCAGAGAAAGGCGAACCGTTTGGCCATGTCCTTCCGTCCGGCACCCACGGTCTGCCCCACCAGCGCGATGGACGCATCCTGAATGCCGTAGCCTGCCATGTAGCACAGACCCTCGGCGCTGACGCCAAGGCTGTTGGCCGCAATGGCCACCGTGCCGAGGCCGGAGACGATCCGCACCAGAAGCACCTGTGCGGAGGAGAGGGCCGCGCGCTCCGCTGCCAGCGGGGCACCCACCCGCCAGAGGTTCAGCAGACACGAGCGGGTGATCTTCCACGAGCCGGGCTTCCGGATGCAGAGCGGGCCTTCCCGCAGCAACAAGATCGCCAGCGCCAGCAGCCCACCCACCACGGTGGAAAGGGCGGTGCCCAGCGCTGCGCCCGGCACCCCCAGCCCAGCACCCCAGACCGTGAAGCGGGAGCCGAAGAGGGAGAGGGTGCGGGTGGGGTTGATCAGGAAAAAGTTGAACAGGACGTCCAGCATGCAGACCAGCACGCTGATGAGGCCGGGGGTCAGCGCGTCGCCGGTGGCGCGGAGCATGGCCGTGTACATCCCCATGGCCATGGTGAAGGGGAGAGCCGCCGACCAGATGGCGAAATAGGCGGACGCATTGGCTTGAAGTGAGACATCCGCCCCCAGCCAGCCGGGCAGAAAGCGGCTGATGCCGATGCCGAAGGCCGCCGCCCCAAGTCCCAGCAGCAGGTTGAAGAGCATGGATTGGCGCAGCACGCCGCGGGCGTCCTGCTGGCGGTCCGCGCCGAGGTATTGGGCGATCTGGATGGAAAAGGCTGTGTACAGCCCCACAAGGATGCCGTGCAGCAGCCATGTGCTAGAGCTGACGATGCCGATGGCGGCGGTGGCCTCGGCCCCGATGTGGCCGACCATGGCCGCGTCGATGTATTCCATGGCCGTTACGACCATCTGCTCCAAGATCGAAGGGATGCTCAGCGTCAGTACCACCTGCGCCGTCTCGCGCAGAGGGATGTCCTCGCCCTGCCGCATCCGGGCGGAAAGCTGTTCGAGTGAAAGTGTCATGGTTTCTCCTGTTGCAATAAAAAATGCCCCGCAAAGGGGACAGCTTGCCTTCTTATTATAGAAGGGCGGGAGCAAAATGTCAAACCGGCGGCTTTTCGGCGGGAACGATTGATTTTTTCTGCCGGGCGTGATACACTTTCCTTGCGTATGAGTGAAACAACAGGGGCGGCGCTCTGCCGTTCCGGGAAAGAGGAAAATATGCTGCAACTGTTATCGGGCAGTCAGCGCACCGTGGATGCGCTGGGATTTCTATTGGCCTTTGCGCTGACGGCGCTGATGGACTCGGTCTTCCGGGAAAAGCTCCCCCAAGACCATGGCCGCGCCTTTGCGGTGAACGGCGAGCTCTCCAAGGGCAAGGCCCGCGGTTCCGGCCTCATCTTCGTGCTCTGCATCGCGCTGGTCACGCTGGCAGTGGTGCCGCTGCGCACCGAGTATATCATCTATACCGTGCTGCTCATCGCTTCCATGCTCTCCGGCTATTTTGACGATGCTTCGGAAGTGGCGTGGAACGAATACAAAAAGGGCCTCATCGACCTCGTCATCGCCATCGTGGCGGGTGTGACCTACCTGAACTTCAACAGCACGGCGGTCCACTTCCTGAACTGGAGCTTCGCCATCCCGTATCCGCTCTACCTCGTGCTGATCGTCGTCCTGATCTGGGCCAGCATCAATGTGGTCAACTGCACCGACGGCGTGGACGGCCTGTCCGCCAGCCTTGCGGTGGTCAGCATCGGCACCTTCCTGCTGGCCTACGGCAAGGAGCTGGGCGATTACGCAACGGCGGCCATCGTCTTCATCGGTGCTCTGCTGGCCTACCTGTGGATGAATGCCAAGCCCTCCACCCTGCTGATGGGCGACGCGGGCAGCCGCGCCATGGGCTTCTTCCTCGCAGTGCTGGCCCTCAAGAGCGGCCATCCCTTCTCCTTCCTGCTGGCTGCGCTGGTCTTTATCGTGGATGGCAGCTTGGGCATCCTGAAGATCAGCTTCAAGCGTTTCCTGCACATCAGCATCCTGAAAAACACCCTGACCCCTCTGCACGACCATGTGCGCAAGCGGATGGGCTGGAGCGATGAGCAGGTGGTGGCCCGCTGGCTGATCCTGCAGGCCGTCGCTTCGGCATGGCTGCTTCTGCTGACCCGCTGACGCGAAAAAGATGTGAATGAGCGACGCTCGGTGAACGGTTTCATCGGGCGCCTTTTTTTGCATACGATCAAAAAAACAGGAGGAACCCTATGGAGTCGAGCTTCGACCTCGAAACCGGCGCGGCGCTGGCCGTGCTGATGCTGCTGTTCTGCACGCCGCTGCTGGCCGCAAACTGCGATATCCTGACGGGGAGCAGGGAAGCTTCCCGCTGAAATAAAAGAGACTGCCGCAAACTCCCTCCGGCATCGCTTACCGTTACGCCAAGGCTTCCTCCGAGAGGGAGCTGGCACGGCGAAGCCGCGACTGAGGGAGTATAATGCAGCAGTCTTTTGTTGTAAAAAATTCAAAAATCAGCCGAGGGCCTTTTCCGCCGCCTCGACCACATGACCCACCAGCACCGAGGTGGTCACGGTGCCGACACCGCCGGGCACCGGGGTGACGGCCTCCACCAGCGGTTCAGCTTCGTCGAACCGGACATCGCCGCAGAGCTTGCCTTCCGCGTTGACATGGATGCCCACATCCACCACCACCTGCCCGGCCCGCAGGTGTTCGCCGCCGATGGCGCTCTGCTTGCCCATGGCGACTACCACGACGTCCGCCTCTTGGCAGAGGGCAGGGAGGTTCCGGGTGCGGGAGTTGCAGAGGGTGACGGTGGCGTTTTCGCGGTCCAGCATCATGGCGGCGGGCTTGCCCACCACAAGGCTGCGGCCCACCACCACGGCCCGCTTGCCGGAGAGGGGCACCTGATAATACTTCAAGATCTCAAGGCACGCCTGTGCCGTGCAGGGCGGGTAGCCGATGGCGCTGTTGGTGAAGACCCCAGCCAGCGAGCCGTCGGTGATGCCGTCGATGTCCTTTTCCGGGGCCAGTGCGGCGCGGATGGTGCGGTCATCGAACTGCTTGGGCAGCGGGCGGAAGAGCAGACAGCCGTGGATGGCCGGGTCTGCGTTGACCTGCCCGATCACGTCCAGCAGCTGTTCCTGCGCGGTATCTTCGGGCAGGAGGAACTGCTTCACCTCCACGCCGACCTTGCCGCAGCGGGTCAGGACGCCTTTCTCGTAGGAAAGATCGTCCGGGCGGGCACCCACCCGCACCACGGCCAGCGTGGGGGTGACGCCCCGCGCTTTCAGTGCCGCGCACCGGGCGGCGTTTGCCTCGTTCATGGCGGCCACCACAGGCGCGCCTTTCAAGATCGTTGCCATCACATTACCCCTCCTGTTGTGTGAGCTGTTCATAGACCCGGTCGGCCTTGGGGACAAAATCGGCCAGCAGCGCGGCGGCCTCGGCGTTCAGCGCGGCGGCGCGGGCTTTATCGGCCATCAGGCGGGTGTTGACCGTAACGTTCAGCCCCGCCGCTTGGAGCGCGGCTTTGCAGAACAGCGCGGCGCACCCGGCGTCGGAGAGGGCCAGCACGCTGCCCTTGGCTCCATATTCCTCTGCAAGGGTGATCCCCTCGCAGCACGCGGCCATGATCTCCAGCGGCACCGCACAGGCCCTGTTGAGGGCCTCTTCCAGCACCGCAGCCTTGTGGGCTTGCTGCTCCGGCGTCTCTTTGGGCAGCTTGTAGGCGGCGGCCAGCGGCAGGAACGCCTCGGCGTCGGCCTGTACCAGCCCCTCCAGCCGCTTGCGCAGGGCGGCGGAGCGCTCGTTCAGCGCAAGGATGTCGGCTTCTACGGCGGCATATTTCTTCTTGCCCACGGTCAGGCTGCCGACCATATTCCCCAGCGCCGCCCCCGCTGCGCCCACCAGTGCCGCTGCGCCGCCCCCGCCCGGTGCGGGGGCGTTCCCGGCAAGCGCAGCCAAAAAGGTTTCACAGCTCAAATTTGTCAGTTCCACGATAAATTTTCTCCTCTGTCGCATAGCTGTCCAATTGCCGGTCATGGGGGTCTGCTGCCGCCCGCTCCACCCGCTGCACCTCAAAGGCAACGCCCAGCGTCACGGCGTTTTGGCAGCGGGGCAGGTAGCGGTCATAGTAGCCTTTCCCCATCCCGACGCGGCGGCACGCGGCGTCGAATGCGGTGCAGGGCACGAGCACGAGGTCGAGTTCCTCCGGCGCCAGCAGCCGCGATTTTGTAAGGATGGGGGTGCGGATGCCGTAGGCCCCTGTCTCCCAGCCGTCCGGCTCCGGCACGGCGGCGGTCAGGGTGAAGCCTTCCCCGCAGACGGGGTAGGCCACCGTTTTGCCCAGCCGTTCGGCTTCGGCCAGCAGGGCCGAAAGGTCCGCTTCGCCCCCGCAGGCGGCGTAGGCGAGGAGGGTCTGTGCCTCGCGAAAACAGCGAAGCTGTGCGATGCGGCGGCAGAGCGCGGCATTGGCCGCCGCACGGTCGGCTTCGGAAAGTGCCCGCCGCGCGGCGATGCCCGCCTTGCGCTGCGCCGCCTTTTCTGCGGCGGTGTCCATCGGCTTTTCCCTCCCCATGGCGGACGGCGAAAAGTTGTACAAAACCATCCGGCAAAAATATACAAATATAATAAACGCTGCGGTTGAAAAATGCAAGGGTTTCGGCGAAAATGCGGTTGCAGGTTTTGGGCCGATTTGGTATAGTAGCAAGTAGGAGCCCGGCTCGCTGAGGAAGCCGCCGCTGCTGCGATAGAATGTCAAGAGAGGGGTAGTAAACTATGTACGAAAAAATGATGGACACCATCGGTCTGGTCAAGGAAGCAGACCCGGAGCTGGCCGCCGCCATGAACCGGGAGCTGACCCGCCAGCGGGAGAACATCGAGCTGATCGCCAGCGAGAACATCGTCTCGCCCGCCGTCATGGCCGCCATGGGCAGTGTGCTGACCAACAAGTACGCCGAGGGTCTGCCGGGCAAGCGCTATTACGGCGGCTGTGCCTACGTGGATGAGGTGGAAAATATTGCGATCCAGCGTGCATGCAAGCTGTTTGGCGCGAAGTACGCCAATGTTCAGCCGCACTCCGGCGCACAGGCAAACCTCGCCGTTTACTTCGCCCTGCTGGATCTGGGCGATACTGTTATGGGGATGGACCTGTCGCAGGGCGGCCACCTGACCCACGGCTCGCCGGTGAACATGTCCGGCAAAAACTACCACTTCGTTTCCTACGGCGTCAATGCAGACGGCGTCATCGACTATGCGGAGCTGGAAAAGCAGGTCAAGAAGGTGCGCCCCAAGCTCATCGTGGCCGGTGCATCGGCTTACCCCCGCGCCATCGACTTTGAGAAGATTGCTGAGATCGCCCACGGCTACGGGGCCTACCTGATGGTGGATATGGCCCACATTGCGGGCCTCGTGGCGGGCGGGTATCACCAGAGCCCGGTGCCCTACGCCGATGTGGTGACCACCACCACCCACAAGACCCTGCGCGGCCCCCGCGGCGGCCTGATCCTGACCAACAATGCCGTGCTGGCCAAGCGGATCAACTCTGCCGTCTTCCCCGGCACGCAGGGCGGCCCGCTGGAGCACGTCATCGCGGCAAAGGCCGTCTGCTTCGGCGAGGCACTGAAGCCGGAGTTCAAGGAATATGCACGCAAGATCGTCGAGAATGCGCAGACCATGGCCGCTGAGCTTCAGGCCCGCGGCGTCAAGCTGGTGTCCGGCGGCACGGACAACCACCTGATGCTCATCGACCTGCGGGACGAGGAGTGCACCGGCAAGGAGCTGGAAGCCCGCCTCGACAGCGTGCACATCACCGCCAACAAAAACACCGTCCCCGGCGAGACCCGCAGCCCCTTCGTGACCTCCGGCGTCCGTCTGGGCACCCCGGCGGTGACCACCCGCGGCATGGGCCCCGCCGAGATGAAGATCATCGCGGACTGCATCGCCGACTGCATCTGGCACTACGACGAGAAGCACGACGACATCGCCGCCCGCGTGCTGGCGCTGACCAAGGCTTTCCCGCTGTACGAGTAAGCATTTGATTTTTCGGAGCACCTGCCGTATCCTGCGGCGGGTGCTTTTTTGCGGAAAATCTTACCACTCTATGCAGCCTTGCGATTTTAGCGCAAATAGGCTATAATGGTGCGGAAAAACGCGAAAAAAGGAGAACGCACCATGCTGATCTATCTGCTGCGTCATGGCAGGACCGAATACAACGTCCAGAAACGCTATCAGGGCCAGCGGGACATCCCGCTTTCGGCGGAGAGCGCCGCGAAGCTGCGGCGGGCCGATTTTTCCCCGGAAATCGTCTATGTGACCCCGCTGCAGCGCACTTCCCAGACGGCGAAGATCCTCTTCCCGGAAGCGAAGCTCGTGCCGGTGGAAGGGCTGAAGGAGATGAACTTCGGCCGCTTCGAGGGGCAGAAATTCGTCCATGTGGAGCAGGACCCGGAGTATCTGGCGTGGGTGGCCGAAAACGAAACAAGCGCCCACCCGGACGGCGAGCGCAAGAGCGATTTTTGCCGCCGCGTCTGCACAACATTTGCGGAATTGGTCGATGAAGCGCTGGAAAACGGCGAGGAACAGCTTGTCATCGTGGCCCACGGCGGCACCCAGATGGCGGCCATGGAGCGCTTCGCCGTGCCGCACAAGACCTTCCATGAGTGGTGCGGCCCCAACGCGGGGGGCTATGTGCTGGATGCCTGTGACTGGAAGACGCAGCGGGTCCTACACGTCGTGAAAACGGTCCAGTATGCGGAGGAAAATGCCTGATGGAACAAGGGTTGCTGCATCTTTATTGGGGCGACGGAAAAGGGAAGACCACCGCCGCCATGGGTCTTGCCCTGCGTGCGCTGGGCAGCGGGAAAACCGTCGTCATCGTGCAGTTTTTGAAGGGCGGCAAAAGCGGCGAGGTCCCGCTGCTGGAGCAGCTGGGCGCGAAAATTTACCGCGGCAAGGCCGGGCAGAAGTTCGTGTTCCGGATGAATGACGCCGAAAAGGCTGCTACCCGCCAATTGCAGGACGAGAACCTGCGCGCCGCCATGGCCCAGCCCGCCGACCTGCTGATTCTGGACGAAGCGGGCTCCGCGTGGGAACTGGACATGGTAGACAAAGACCTGCTGCAGGAGGCGGTGCTCCGCCGCCCGGCCGCGCAGGAATGCGTCCTCACCGCCCACGCGGCACCGCGGTGGATGCTGGACGCCGCCGACTACAGCACCGAGATGAAGTGCCACCGCCACCCCTACCAAAAGGGGATCGCCGCGCGGCAGGGAATCGAATATTAAACAAAGAGGCTGTTGCAAACTCCTTTCGTCATCGCTGACGCGATGCCACCTCCCTCAACGAGGGAGGCTTTCACAGCTTGCCGTTACGCCAAGGCTCCCTCTCCGAGGGAGCTGGCGCGGCGAAGCCGTGACTGAGGGAGTATAGGCAGCCTCTTTTTTCATTCTGTTATACGGTCGCCAGCACAGCCAGAATGCTCTGCCAGTGCGGGTTTTGGGCGGAAGGAGCAGCGCGGCGCGGGGCAGGGCGCGAAATGGGACGGGGAACAGCGTCCGCCGGGCGGGCAAAGGGGGAGCAGAGCTGCGCCTGCCACTGAGCGGCCAGCTCCATGGCCTGTGGGCAGCTCTGCAGGGTGCGGCGTTCCGCTCCGGCCAGAAAATCGCCCAGCCAGCAGAGGATGGCCGCAATGGGAAGGCAGTCCGCCGCTTGGGTGCTCCAATAGCACCAGTGGCCGCCCCGGCCCACGAAGCTGTCTACCGTGATCATGGCCCCCTCACGGGCCGACTGCGGCAGCGCCGGGCAGAAGGCGTCCGAAAGGCGGCGGAGCTGGGCCACGATGAAGTCAGTGCGGGCCGCGTCAAAAGCGTCGTCCCGGATACAGGCGGAAAAGTCTGCTGTGTCCAGCAGTGCCTCCGCCTTGGTGGGGAACCGGCCCGTCAATTCGCCGGAAGCGTTGTGGCAGAGCTGCCAGCCCTTGCGGAACAACTGAAAGTTGAAGTTCTGACGACCCATGGTAGAGTAGAAGACCCGCGCGTGGCCGGAGGCGCTGCGGCGCAGCTCCAGATAGGCGTCCGCTCCGCCAAGATCCTGCACTTTTACGCTCAAAATCAACGAGTAGTCGCTTTTTTGCGCAGACATAGCACGGTGCATTTCCTCAAAGTAACGATTGGCGTCCATAGCGGGTCTCCTTCCTTGTACAACCAATGATTCGTTGTTTTCTGAGGACATTATAGCATAAGTTGTCTCAAAATACAACTATAAGTTTGACGAAATCGAAAATATTTTTTCGGCATTCCCGACGATGCAAGCGATATGGTTGTGAAAATAAAACCGGGGCTGCGTTTTTGCGCAGTCCCGGTTCAGGAAACGGTTCAATCGCCCAGCTCCCGGATCTCGTTCTGGATGAGTCGGCCGGCGGCGCGGGCCAGTTGGTCCATGCCGCGGATGCGGGCGAGGTTTTTGCCGTAGATGCGTTCGGCGTCGCGGCTGGAGCTGTCCTCCCCCATGAAGACGGCGGAGACCCGCAGCCCCTTGCGGCGCAGATCACGCACCTCGGCGGCGGCATCGTCCACGCCGAAAGCCCCGCCGTAATCGTGGCCCAGCGGGTTTTCGGAGGAAGGCGGCACCCGGCGGCTGTCGTTGGGGGAAGCATCCGTCAGCAAAATGAGCAGATGGCGCGGCGCAGGGCCGGGGGCAAAGTCCACAAGGTCGCCCGCTGCCCGCAGGGCCAGCCCGTCGCGGTTCCAGCCGGAAGCAAAATATTGATTGATGTTCTGCAAGTTTTTATCTTGAAAGCCCTTCAGCACCCGCAGCACGGTGTACCCGCGCAGACTGGAAAAGCAGCTCACCCGCACCGGGATGCCGCAGGCGGCAAGGCTCTCGGCGAGGATGGAACCCTGCGCCGCGATGACCTCCTGACAGTGCAGCCGGGAAGCGGAAGCGTCCAGCAGCAGGTCCACCGTGAAGGAGGGCTGGTTCTCTTCCTCGGCACAGCGGAAGACGCGGGCATCGTCCAGCAGGGGCGCACGCCAGACCCGCTCCGGGTCCAGATTGCCGCTGCGGGCCACCCGCGCGTTGGGTTGCTGGTGGACGAGGATGCAGTTCCGGATCTGCTCGGTCAGCCGCAGCACGACGCTGCGGTGGAGCTCCCGGTTCTTGGCGTAGTAGGCGCGGTTCCGGTCGGCTTGGAGCTGGGCCTGTTCGGCGAGGTGCTTCGCCTCCGGGTTGGGGGCTTGTTCCGGGCTGGGCACGCCCGCCGCAAACCAGAGGCGGCACCCCAGATGGTTCCCGGTGCAGAGCTCCTGCTCGGCCTTGCGCAGCCGCTCCGGCGGGTAGAGCGACCGCCCGAAGCAGCTTTCGATGTAAGCGCGGTCCTCGGCGGCGTTCTGCTTCAGGGTGATGTGGGCCAGCCGCTTGTCCACGGTCAGCCCGCCGGTGCTGGCCGCATCCACGGAGTTGGAGTGCTCCACCGTCACGCGGTCGGTCTTGATCATCTGGGTAGGCAGGGTCTTGGTGGCAAGGGAGGCCAGCAGCCCTTCCAGATGCAGGTGGAGCGCGGGTTTCTGCCGCACGGTGCCGTCAAAGAGGCTTGCTTTTGCAAAAACAGACAGCAGTGCGTCCTTTAACGCGGCGGGTGCGGGCGGTGTGTCCGGCGCAAGGGCCTTGGCAAGGTCGGCTTCGTAGGGCGTCATCACCGGCGGGCGGCGGCCCTGCACGGTGCGCCAGCGGTGGGCCTGCATGGTGTAGACGAGCTGGTTTTTCGCCATCCACTCCTGCCGGGAGAGCTTGTACTGGATGCCGAAAAAATAGTCGGCGTGGGCGCGGCGCAGCTCGGCCAGCACCGGGCGGCGGGGCAGCTCCAGCGCGTAGGCCGCGCTTTCGAGGTAGAGCCACGTCAGGTCGTCCAGCTGGCTTTGGCGGATGTCGCCGTCCCAGCAGTCGAACAGGCTGCGGACGAGGTCGTCGCCGTAATATTTGTGCACCAGCCCCACGATGCAGTTCATATAGAAATCGATGGTGCCGTCGGTGTTGTGCGCGAGGAACAGCGGCTCAAATCCATAGGCTCCGGCTGCCGCCCAGACCTGATTGGCTGCGCGCCGCTGTTCGGCGGTATAGCTCTGGGCTTCCATCAGCCGAAGAGCTTTTCGGCAGTGAGCTGCGCCGGGATGCGGGCGGCGATGACGTCCCGGATGAGCCCCTGCTCGTAGGAATCAAAGGCTTTGTTGGTGATGCCCATATCCAGCGCAGCCCCGGCGGCTACGCCCCGGCGGATGAGCCGCAGGGCGTCCAGCATCCCGCGCAGGTCCAGCGCCTTGGTGGAGATCTCGGCGCTGTCGCACTTCTTCTGCAAGTCGAGGAAGAGGAGGGCGAACTGATGGACATATTTTGCCGCAAGGTCTGGGAACTGGGCCCGCAGCAGCTTTTCGAGGTTGTCCTGCGTGATGGTGGGCATCTGGATGACCACGAAACGGGAGGTCAGCGCCTCGTTCAGCTCGCGGGTGCCCGCATAGCCGTAGTTCATCGTGGCGATGAAGCGGGTCTCCTCGGCCAGCGGGATGCGCTCGTAGCCGGGCACATCAATGGCGCGGCGGAAGTCCAGCACGGCGTGGAGGACGGCCAGCGCCTCGTTTTTGGCCATGTTGATCTCGTCCAGTACGCCGAAACCGCCGCACTGGGCGCAGCGGTAGACCGGGCCGGGCCGAAACTTGACGGCTCCGCCCTCAAAGGTATCCATGCCGATGAGGGAGGCCGCATCCATGTTCACATGGAACGAGATATCCCACGCCGGGCGGCCGAAGGCGGCGGCGAGGTTCTCAGCCAGCACATTCTTGCCAGTGGCCTTGCCGCCCGCCAGCAGCAGGTTCTCGCCGCAGAGCAGGGCGGCCAGCGCCTGTTCCCAGACCTCTTTTCCATAATAAGTAAAGGCGGACGCCGGGATGCGGGGGCGCAGCCCCTCGGCCAGCGGGTGCGCGGTACGGTATTCCTCCACGGCGGAAAGCAGCGCGGGATCGACGCCTTCCTGCCGCAGCGTTTCAAGCAGATCAGACATGAACGACACCTTCTTGTGGTTGGCAGTGCCAAACCGATTTTTCAGCCCTATCATAGCACAAACCGCAGCGGATGTGTAGATGCGGGCGGCAAGGATTCGGCAAAAATTTACTAGGAAGATTGTGGGGCGGAGAAAACCGTGCTAGAATGAAGAAAAACGGAAGGGGACAAGGGCCATGAAACACCAACACTGCCGCTGGAAGGTCTGTTTTGCAAAAAATTACTGGGGAACGCAGAAGGGAACCGACCAAGGCGAGGAACTGCATCTGGACAGGGAATTTGAATGGAATGGCCACCGGTGGCTGATCCCGGCCCTCTACCGGTGCCGGCAGGGATTGGTCGTGGACTTTGCGATAGAGGTGCCGCAGGGAGAACTGCGGGCCTATATGGAAAAATGGGGCCTGACCGAAAACGGCGAATGCACCCGCACGTTGACCAGAGCGGAAGAACGCCAGATGGAGCAGGAGAATCCGCTGGATATTGGATTTTGTGCCTCTCTGAGGCTGAACGGGGTGCGTCTGCACCCCAGCGATGGCTGCGGAATGGGGTATCTTCCGGGAACTGACGCTGGAAGCGATGAGGCAGCGGCGCTGGTGCACTATTATGGGCTGGACGAAACGAAGGTCTGGCGGTTCTGGCGGAACAGCTACCCATGGGCAACAAAGAGCCGGAAGAGCCGTCCCAAACGATTCCGAACGCTGGAACTGGAATTGGAAGCGGAACGGGAGCAGCATCTGGCCGAACAGTTCCCGACACCGGCTGCGGGGGAGTCGGTGACGATCCACGAACCGGGAAACGAGAATGCCGCCTATCAATTGACGGTGCTGGATGTCCGGTCGGAAACGCTGGAGCTCCCGGATTGCGACGGCTGGGAACGTCCAAATTGTTTTTGCATGATGACGTACCGTCTGACGCCGAAAGCGGAACACTTCTACCTGACCGACTGCGCCGAGGGAGACCATCCGCGCCGCAAACCACGGAAGCTGCCGCCGGAACAGGCGGCACTTGCCCGGAAATACAGGCTGGAACCGCAGATGGAAGGGGATGCGGCCATTGCGGTCATCGGTGGGGCCGATGGGCCGACTGCCGTGTTCTGCACGGTGCGCGGAAGTGCCGAAAAAACGGAGGGAGCCGCTGCGGCAACCTCCGCCTGCTATTTTGCCCCGGTGCGGCCGGAAACGGTCACATGGCAGGCGGAATTTGACCGAAAACCCTGCGGGGATACCACAGTTTCACTGATTTGTGACGTTTGAATCGGAAAAGATGAAAAAATCTCTTCTGCGCCTTGAAAAATTGACAGAACTGCAAAGATGCGATAAAATAACAACTATGTTTGCCGGGAAACACCCGGCGGCGGAAGTTGATTTTTCAGAGGTGTGGAAAGAACCATGATCGAAACCATTACGGCCGTGAACGATGCGGTCAACTATTTTATCTGGGGCATCCCAGCCATGATCAGCATCATCGGCGTGGGGCTGCTGCTCAGTGTGCGGACCCGCTTTTTGCAGATCCGCAAGTTTCCTTATGCCATCAAAACAACGATCGGACGCATGTTTCGCAAGAAGGACGCTACGGACGGCGCCATGACGCCGTTTCAGGCGGTCTGCACGGCGCTGGCGGCGACGGTGGGCACCGGCAACATCGCGGGCGTGGCGGGTGCCATCGCCATCGGCGGGCCGGGTGCGGTGTTCTGGATGTGGTGCTCGGCGCTGCTGGGTATGTGCACCAAGTTTTCGGAAGTGACGCTGGCCGTCCGTTTCCGGGAGCGCAGCGCCACCGGCGAGTGGGTCGGCGGCCCGATGTACTACATTAAAAATGGCCTGAGCAAAAACTGGCATTGGCTGGCGGCGCTCTATTCGCTGTTCGGCGTGCTGACCGTCTTCGGCACCGGCAACGCCACGCAGGTGAACACCATCGTCACGGCCATCGACTCGGCCCTGACCGCCTACGGCGACTTCAGCAAGAGTATGCTCTCCACCGTCAACCTTGTGGCGGGTGTGCTGGTGGCTATGCTGGTAGCCATGGTGCTGCTGGGCGGCATCAAGCGGATCGGCAGTGTCACCGAAAAGCTGGTGCCCTTTATGGCACTGTTCTATGTGGTGCTGGCGCTGGGCGTTGTCATCCTGAACATCCGGCGCTTCCCGGCGGTGCTGGCCTCCATCGTGGGCGGCGCGTTTGACCCACGGGCCTTCACGGGCGGTGCCATCGGCAGCGTTTTCCTCAGTATGCAGAAGGGCGTTTCCCGCGGCATCTTCTCCAATGAGGCCGGTCTGGGCACCGGCTCCATCGCCCACGCCTGTGCCGACACCCGCAAGCCGGTCAAGCAGGGGATGTTCGGTATCTTCGAAGTCTTTGCCGATACCATCGTCATCTGCACCCTGACCGCGCTGGTCATCCTGTGCAGCGGGGTGCCGGTGAACTACGGCTCTGCCGCCGGTGCCGAGCTGACCATCGCCGGCTTCACCTCCACCTACGGCGGCTGGTCGTCCATCTTTACGGCGGTGGCGCTGTGCTGCTTCGCATTCTCCACCATCATCGGCTGGGGCCTGTACGGCTCCCGCTGCATCGAGTTCCTCTGCAAGACGGATAAGGTCGTGCGGCCCTTCCTCGTGGTCTACTCTTTCGTGGCCATTCTGGGCGCGACGGTGGACCTCGGCTTGCTGTGGAACATCGCCGATACCTTCAACGGCCTGATGAGCATCCCGAACCTCATCGCGCTGCTGCTGCTTTCCGGCACGGTGGTCAAACTGGTCAAGGAATTTTTTGAGACCGAATCCTGAAACCGGACACTTTTTCCACAAACGACAAAACAATTGCGAAATTTCACAGGAAGCAATTGACAAAACGGGCCGTTTATCGTATAACCTATATAGAGATGTCATATCCGGGAAGGGTATGGCGTTCCCGGAACGTTTGGAAAGTGAGGCCGCAACATGAAGAAATTTCTGAAGAGGCTGATGCTGGGGGTCGTAACGCTGGCAGTGTTCTGCTGCATGACCCCGCTGGCGTTTGCCGCAGAAAAATATCACACCATCTATCTGGAACCGCAGGGCGGTATCGGTGTGCCGACGCAGGTGTACGTTTACAAGTACGGCGACGTTTACCGCGCGTCCAGTCTGCCGACGCCTACCATGGAAGGCTACACCTTTGATGGCTGGTATGAGGATATCGTAGGCGGCACCGCGATCAAGGTGAGCAAGTACAACTTCAAAGAGGAAGGTCAGACGCTCTACGCTCACTGGACGGTCGCGGACGGCAGTTCTTCTTCCGCCGCGGCTGCACAGCCAGAGGAGACGAAACCCGCCAAGACCTTTAAGATCGAAGAACATATGGGCGAAATCCTGATCGTTGGCACGACCGTTCTTGTGTTCACGCTGGTAGCGCTGCACGGCTGAAACGGTCAGCTTTTGCCTGAAGTTATCTTAAAATTTTGAAAGCGAGGATCCCTTATTATGATGAACAATGAAATCAAACTGCCCGCCGCTTACGCTGCAATCGACGAGAACGAGATGGTCTACCTGAACGGCGGCTCCATCACCGACACGCAGGGCTGGCTGATCTTCATGAATGTCGGTGCCCTGTTCAACTACGTCGCCCGCGTCTTCTCCGCTGGCAGCTCCATCGTCAACAACGTCAAGGTCATCGTCACCACCATTGAGGCTCTGAACAACTTCAAGCTGACCGGCAAAAACTAAACGAAATTTCCTAAAATGTCTGAGAAGCGCATCCGCAAAAAAGCGGATGCGCTTTTTTGCGCCGAAAGCGGCGAAAATCGGGCTTTCAGACGCCAAAAATCAGTGATATATTTTACGAAACCGGTTGCGAAAATAGAAGAGCGATGCTATAATCAATCGTAGTAATTTGGTAATTATGACAATCATCCGTTAGGGAGATAAACTACATGGCGGAACGTGAACTGCGGCGGATGAGCCGCACCGAATTGATCGAGATCATCTACGCGCTCAAGCAACACGAAGAAGAGCTGGAACAGCAGAACGCGGCGCTCCAGAAGCAGCTGGACGACCGCACCCTGCGGCTGGAACATGCCGGCTCCATCGCGGAAGCGTCGCTGGCGCTGCATCAGGTGTTCGAAGCGGCTCAGGCCGCTGCCGATGCGTATCTGGAATCGGTGAAGGCAATGAATCCGCCCCTGCCCAGTGAACCACCGCAGTCTGCGGATAACGGAGGTGCGGACGCAGAATGAAGGGACGACACGTGAAACTGGCCACGATCCCCTCCATGGAGGAAGTGGACAAGGAACGGCAGCGTCTGGAATACCGGAACCGCTACGTGCGGGTGCTGAAAAGCACGGTCTACGCGCTGGTGGTGGTGGCTGCGGCGGCGGTGCTGCTGGCGACCATCCTCCTGCCGGTGCTGCAGGTGTCGGGCGACAGCATGAACCCGACCTTGCAGAGCGGGGATGTCCTGCTGCTGCTCAAGACCGATGATATGAAAACCGGCGATCTGTGCGGTTTTTATTGGCAGAATAAGCTTCTGCTCAAGCGGATCATCGGCGGGCCGGGGGATGTGATCTCCATCGACCGGAGCGGCGTTGTTACGGTGAACGGGGAGGCTCTGGAGGAGCCTTACGTCGATGAACTCGCGCTGGGCGAGTGCGACCTCAAGTTCCCGTATCAGGTGCCGGAAAATCGCTATTTCGTGATGGGCGACCATCGTTCAACTTCCATCGACAGCCGAAGCACCGTCATCGGCTGCGTGGACAAAAGCCAGATCGTCGGCAAGGTGTTCTTGAGGGTATGGCCCTTGTCACGTCTTTCATGGGTGCACTAAGGAGGTGCCATGATGAGGAATCAGTTCAATGAGATCATGCAGAAGCTGCGGGCGCAGCGCGTGAGAGCGCGGCGCTATACGGCGATGCTGCTGGTGCTTGCGATGCTGACATCACTCTCGGTCAGCTGGCGGCTGCATCAGGTGGGCACGGCGCTGACCACCGACAACGAATATAGCTGCGGCATGGAGGAGCACATCCACACCGACGACTGTTATACCGAGGAGCTGGTCTGCGGTTACGAGGAAGGCGAGCCGGAAGACCCGGACTCCGCCTTTTCCGTGGACTCGGAGTCGACCACGGAAGAGCCGGAAGCCGAGCCGGAAGAGCCGGAACCGGAAGAGACCGAACCGGAGGTGCACCACCACACGGCGGACTGCTACGAGACCGTGCTTGTTGAGCACAAGGAACTGACCTGCGGACAAGAAGAACATACCCACGATGAAACCTGCCCGGTTGATCCCGATACAGGTGACTTCCTCTGCGGCTATGAGGAGCACACCCACACGGACGACTGCTTCACCACCGAGACGGAGACCGAGGAAAAGCTGGTCTGCGGCTACGAAGAGGGCGAAGTGATCTCGGACGGTGCGGCAGACGAGGACGGCATTGCGGCGCTGGAAGATACCAACACCGCCACGTCTGTGGCGGAGGACGACAGCAGCAGCGAGGCCATTTCCGAGCCGGTGCTCCATCACCACACCGAGGCGTGCTATGAGAAGGTGCTGACCTGCACCATCCCCGAACACACGCACACGCTGGAGTGCCTTGCGGACTATAGCGCCGACGTGGAGACCGACGACGACTGGCAAAAATACAGCGTCGGCCTGAGCGATAACTGGAACGAGGCCCTGCTGGCCGTGGCACAGGAGCAGCTTGGCTACAAGGAAAGCGAAAAGAACTTCCAGACCGACGAGGCACTGGGCGACATCATCGACGTCCACCATTACACCCGCTACGGTGCGTTCTACGGGAACCCCTACGCCGATTGGGACGTCGCGTTCATCGCGTTCTGCCAGCATTATGCGGGCATCCCTAAGACGGAGATCCCGCAGCGCTTGGGCTTGGAAGCGCTGCGCGCCGATATGGATGCCATGGGCTTTGCCTACCTCACCGAGGGCGAAGGTGCGGCTTACGAAGCCATCCCCGGCGATGTGGTTACCTATAATAAAAACGGAACTGCCGACGACGAGACCATCGGCATTGTGGAGACGGTAGGCGACGATTCGCTGACCGTTATTTCTGGTGCCGTCGAGGGCGCCGTCGCGGAAGTGACCGTTCCCTTCACCGATGTCACCAGCACCATCCTCGTGGATCAGGCTTACGGCGACTACGTGGGCGAGGCCGACGACCGCGACGGCAGCCATGACGACGAGATCGCAGTGCAGCCGGCAGACGAAATGGGTGCGGCGGCGGTGGATTCCGGGGAAACGAAGTATCCCATCAATTTGGATGACGAAGAGGTTGCAAGGAGCTTGCAGGCGAACTTCACACTGCAAAAGAAGGATAGCGATGGTCTTTATCAGCCTGTTACGAATGGAACCACAGTGAATGAGGGCGATGACCTTCAGGTGATGGTGAGCATCAAGGCCCCGGCAGGTACGTTCAGTAAGAAGGCGCCGGACGGCAATAAGCTCACGTATACGCTGCCTTTTAAGCTGCAAAAACCGTTGGAGCATCAGGCAATTACAGATCGAAACGATTCCTCAAAGGTAATTGGCTATCTGAATGCGGACACGGAAGGAAACGTAACGGTTGAGTTTTTGAATGACGTCGATACCTTTAACCATGAAAATGAGTTTGATGCAGATTTCAAGGTCTGGGGCAAGGCAGTTGCAAAAGGTACAGGCGAGAACCAGACCATCAAATTCCCCGGCGATTCTGGAAGCTTTACTCTGATAAAGAAGAGCGATATCAGCGTTAAGAAAGAGGTTGCGTCTGATATTATTGAAGAAGACGGGAAAACCTATTTTAAGTATACCATTACGGTGAACTCAAAAAATGGTACGGCGGGCGAGACGGTTGATATCAGAGATCAGATTACGAATCTTTATAATTTGACCGGTCAGTTTGATGAAAACTCCTTCGTGCTGAAAAAGAATGATGGGGATGTCTCCAATCTAAAGAGTTATCTTAAAATGACAACGGATGAGAGTGGAAAAGCCGGATTTACAATGAGTGCGCTTCCTCCGCTTGAAGCAGGAGAATCCTACACGCTGACTTATCGCTATGAAATTACCAATGCTGATAAGCTTACGGCAAATGACTATGGCGATGTTGGCAATAAGGCGTATGCAAAATACGGAAATCACGATGAGAAAGAAACCATAGAAATCAAAAAGGGACTCTATGGAGACGGCCTTATCATCAAAAAAACAGGTTGGTACAGCGGCAATGGTGAAACAGACCAAGCACATGGACGCATCAAGTGGCAGGTTGATATTCAGAATCCGAGCGGAAAAGACCTGAAGGGTTATGTGGTTACAGATACGATTAGCTCGGATACTGATGCGGTGATCCGTGAACAGAACGGCGTAGAGGTTTATGTGTCCCAAGATGGTTGGAATTATAGCGAGTATAAAGCGAACGGTCAGGAACAGAAAGGCACGGTGACAGAGGGGAAAAAAGGATTTACTTATACATTCCCGGAAGGTTCGACTGGAAAGAACTATCGATTTATATATTACACAACAAATCCGACGCTGCAAGCTGGAAAGACAACCACCGTTGAGAATGATGTAACGGCTAAACGAGGCGATAAGAAATACACAGGCAAGGGCACGATGACGGCCAAAGCACGCGAATGGAAGCTTATCAAGGCGCCTGATGGTCAGACGCTGGATGTTGTGGATTCAACGAAACTGAAAAAAGACTGGTCAATTGCGGTCCGTACTGGTGCGGAAATGGATGCGGGAAAAACCTTCACAATAAAGGATACCTTCCAGACCCCTAAAGTAAATGGGATTGAGAGCACAACGCTGAAGCACTATGCGATAAAAAGCAAACTGGACGAACAGCTTAAAGCAAAAATGCAGCTTTACTGGGTCAGTGGAGACAAATCGAATCAGGTATCACTCAGTAAACTTTTAAGTGATTTTCCCGGCGTCAGCGTTACATTTAAGTACTATAAGGAGGATGGAGCAGAGGCTCTGAATGATAACGATCATGTGACGTCCTTTGAAATTACGGTCGACTGGAAAAATGCAGAAAATCTTATCATTACGCAGCTTAATGCGAATTCGTACACTTCTTATATTGAAGATATCAGTTCGCTGAATGCAGGTGATACGGTGAAGGCGGCAAATAGAATTGATTGTGCGGACCAATGGACGGAAGTGACGAATAGCTACACGAAGCCGGAACCGGAGAAGCCGAAGGATTCGGATTTAAGCAAGCTTGTTAGCAAGGATGTGAATGATTTTGCTGACAACACGGTTACAATTGAGACGGGAACCCCCAATGGCACAGTGATTTGGTTCAAGCTCCTGATCAAACATCCCAATCCCAATGCAGATAAGGTCACCATTACGGATACCCTTCCCAAGGGCTTGAAGTATGTGGAAGCTAAAAACACTGATAATACGTTGAATTGGCAGGACTCGTATCGAGTTGGAACTACGAAATATGATAGAAACGGTATTGCCGAGTCCGATTTGTGGGCGTCGACCAGCAATCCCAACACAGACGTATTCCAGTTGACGACTTCCACGAATAAAAATGGACAGCAAGTGCTGACGTTCACTTTGTCTGGACTTAAAGGAAGAGACCTGACGAATGATGATGCGTCCATTATCTACGGCGTAATAGTTGAGGACGACTACTGGAAGGACATCAGTAATGATCCGTCGAAGGAGTACCCCAACGAAGCAAGGTGGGGTGATCTTAAAAAGAGTGCAACCGCAACCGTAACACGGACGAACTTTGAGACGAAGAAAGAGGTAGCTTACAACCAGACGACTCAAACAGCAACCTATACTGTTACCATCAACGAACAGAGCAAGCAGTTGCTGCCCTATGAAGGTGGCTACTTGGAGCTGGAGGATATCCTTACGGTTCCGAAGGGCCTGAGTGCCACGCTTGATCAAAACAGCATCGTGGTGAAGGATGGAAACGATGCTGTTGTTACAAGCGATGCGCTGAAGGACTGCGAGATTGACCCGGACACCCACACGATGAAGATCAAGATCAAGGACGGAAAAAAATATAAGTTGTCCTATACGTACAAGTTTGTTCCGGACGAAAATTTAGGCAGTGGTGCAAGCCTGACCGTGCAGAATGAGGTGAAGATGTTCGGGCGAATCGCTTCGAACAATGAAACACACTTCCAGAATGCGGGCGGCAGCGGCACTGCATCGAACGGCGTGACGGACATCCTGACCCTTGTGAAGTCGGAAAAGGGCAAAAACAATAATACCCTTGGCGGTGTGACCTTTGCACTGTTTGCGTATGAAAACAGCAGTTGGACTCGGTTGGATGATCAGACCACGGCAACGGATGGCGAAGCAAAGGGTACGATCACATTCCGCTACAATGCAAATAACAAATCGGAAACTGGTACAGTGGCCGTAAAAGCGGACACGCTCTATCAGCTGGTGGAAACGCAGACCGCAGAAAATTACATCCTTGATAAAACACCGCATTACTTTGTGATGCTGTCGCGAGGCAAAACCGCAGACGACGTGTATTCGAACTTTAGCAACCCTAGTGTGGAACAAAGTGACATCAAGTTTGTGTCAGCCGGACAGATGACGGATGTTCTGAAGGTCGAAAATGAGGCCCGAAAGATCAAGGTTGAAAAAGTCTGGAAGGATGCTGACGGCAAAGCGATGACAGCGCCGAAGGATTCCATCACAGTTACCCTGAAACGCAAGGTGGGCGACGTTGTTGACAGCGGATTTAGTGAAAAGTTGACGCTTACGAAGGGCAACGGTTGGAAGGTGACGTACCCGGATGAGGGTTCGCTGCCGGAAAGGGACAGCTCCTCTGGTAGTACGTACTATTACTTCGTAACGGAAGACAGCGTGCCGGACGGTTACAATGTAATGTACAGCTATGTTGACAAAAATGGCGTAACCCAGTCGGAACACGGTGTGACGGCTGGCGGAACAGCGACCATCACGAACCAACAGAAGACGGACTGGCTGAAAGTTACAAAGGTATGGCAGTATGATGCGGGTGCGGATACATCCGCCCAGCCGCCAGAGATCACGGTAAACCTCTATAAAATTGTTAATGGTGAAGGCGTAGCAACGGGTTTGTCTCTGAAGTTGAATGCGGGGAACAGTTGGAGCGGAACCTTCACCGGCCTTAACCCCGATACCAAGTATTACGTTGTCGAGGACGCTGTGGACGGTTACACGGTGAGCTACACCAGCGATGCTGCCACCCCGGCAGTGCCCGGTGCCACCATCGTCGTGACCAACCGCAAGAATGCCCCCGGCTACGAACTCCCGGCGACCGGTTCCACCGGTACGGCCCCGTACACCACCGCCGGTGCGGTGCTGATGGGTGCCGCGCTGGTGGGTGGATACCGTAGGAAACGCAGGCAGGAAAGGAGGGGCGAGTGACCCTCCCGCCCCTGCGGGCGGAGCGCAGATCACCACAAGAAGCACAGATTTTGGGATTGCTTGGAAGCAAAAAGAAACAAATTGGAAAAGGATTTATTTCACAAGGAGACGATGAAAATGAAACACATGAAGAGATTCGTGGCGCTGTTTGCCGCGCTGGCTCTCGTGCTGGCGATGGCAGCCCCGGCGTTTGCGGAGGGCGGCACCACTTCCGCGACGGCAACCGGCAGCATTACGATCAATAATGCGGTCAAGGATACTACCTATACCGCATATAAGATTTTCGACTTGGATTATGTCGATGCAACGGCTACCACAAAAGCGTCTTATGCGTATAAGGCTGATGCAAAGTGGAAGGCTTTTGTGACGGGTTCCGGTGCTGGTGCGGCTTATGTTGATTACAATGAAAAAACAGGGGCTGTTACCGCTAAGGACACATTCACCGAAGAACAGGCACCCGCATTTGCAAAGGCGGCACTTGCATATGCAAAGGGCAACAGTGAAATTACTGGCGTAAAAGCGACGGCAGATGCCGGTGGCAAAGTTGAATTCACGGGGCTTGCTCTTGGTTATTATGTCGTTGATACCCCGATGGGTGCGCTGTGTGTGCTGGATAGCACGATTCCGAACGTAAATGTTAACGAAAAGAACGAAGTTCCTTCCGTTGAGAAGAAAGTCAAAGCGGGCAATACCTACGAAGCAAGCAATACGGCGAAAATTGGCGATACGGTAGAATTCGAAACCAAAATCAACGTCAAGAAGGGTGCGGCAAACTATGTCCTGCACGATAAGATGGATGCTGGTCTGACGCTGGATAAGACCTCGATCAAAGTGGTTGTTGATGATGCGGTAGTTACTGCAAGCGAAACTACATATGCAGTTAAGACGGAGCAAGGCGACAAGAAGGATTCTGATTGCACGTTCGAAATTGTATTTGCAGACACTTACGTTGCAGGACTTGCAGGCAAAACCATTGTGGTTACTTACAGTGCAACACTGAATAGCAAGGCAGTGGTTGCCGGTACTGGCAACAATAATGAAACCTACCTGAAGTACGGCAATAACAACGATACGACGCATGGCAAGACCACAACGTATACTTATGAGTTTGATGTTGTTAAGACCAACGAAGATAATCAGTTGCTGGATGGCGCTGTGTTCTCGCTGTATGCAAGCGAAGGCGCAACTACCCCGATGAATCTGGTTGAGGTAAGCACTGGTGTTTACCGTCTGCCGACTACGGGTGAAACAGCGTCTGTCACTACATTTACTGCCGGTAAGGTTACGATTCAGGGCCTTGCAAATGGTGATTACTATCTGGAAGAAATCACTGCACCCAAGGGTTATAACAAGCTGGATCACCGTGTGAAGATTACGATCAAAGATGAGAACTTGAAGGCTAACACGACTGAAAATGCCTATACGGATGGCGGCGTCAAGGTCGAAAATAAAGCTGGCACTACCCTGCCCGGCACCGGTGGCATCGGCACCACGGTCTTCTATCTGATCGGCGGCGGGCTGATGGTTGCAGCGGCTGTGCTGCTCATCGCGAAGAAGCGGATGGAAAACAAGTAAAACCAACCGGGAGCTGGCCGCTCCCCCGAAATAAGAGGGCATCTGCCCCGAACCTATCCTTATAACATTAGGGAGTAGCCCATGAAAAAGAATCGCAGCAACATCATTTTAATATTGATCTTTCTCGTGGGTCTATCCGTGATGTTATATCCGACCGTCAGTGATTACATCAACCAGAAAAACCAGTCGCGCGCTGTGGCGAGCTACTCGGAAGAGGTTGAAAACCTGTCGGACGTGGACTATCAGGCCTATTTTGACGCCGCCGACGACTACAACCGGCGGCTGGCCGAAACGCCCGATGCCTTTTACCGGCCCGAAGAGGTGAGCGGCTACGCCGACACCCTCGACGTCTCCGGTACCGGCATCATGGGATACATCACCATCTCCAAGATCGGCGTGGAGCTGCCCGTCTACCACGGCACCAGCGACGGCGTTTTGCAGGTGGCGGCGGGCCATCTGGAGGGCAGCAGCCTTCCGGTGGGCGGCGCGGGCACCCACGCCGTCATCTCGGCCCACCGCGGGCTGCCCAGCGCCAAGCTCTTCACCAATCTGGATGAGCTGGAAGTGGGCGACACCTTCACCATCACGGTGCTGGACCGGGTGCTGACCTATGAGGTCGATCAGATCTCCATCGTCCTGCCCACCGAGACCGATCTTTTGCAGCCGGTGGAGGGCAAGGACTACGTCACCCTGATGACCTGTACCCCCTACGGCATTAACACCCACCGCCTTCTGGTGCGCGGCAAGCGGATCGAGAACGCGGAAAACCAGAAACACATCCGCGTAACGGCGGACGCGCTCCGCATCGAGCCCATTATCGTGGCCCCGGCACTGGCTGTGCCCATGCTGCTGGTGATGCTGGTGGTCATGCTGGCCGTGCCGCATCTGCGCAAACGCAAAAATCAGCGAGAGGAGAACCATCATGAAGAGCATCCGTAAACGGCTGGCCGCTGTGCTTGCGGCGCTGACCCTGTTGGTGTGGTGCGCGGCTCCGGCCTTTGCCCTCGAAGTGGTCGATCTGAGCCGCACCGGTTCCATCAAGGTGTCGCTCTATGACAGCGAAACATCCGAGGCGGTGGGCGGCGGCACGCTGACCCTGTACCGCGTGGCCAAGGTCCAAAAGGACAACGCCAACCTGAGCTTCGTGTACACCAACGGCTTCGAGGACTGCGGCGTGGAGCTGGGGGATCTGTCGGAGGGGGAGCTGGCGGGCCGGCTTGCCGAGAAGATCGCCGCCACTGCCGAGTCCACTACCGTGGAGATCAGCGACCTCGGCGCAGCCGAGTTCGACGACCTTGAGGTGGGCCTGTATCTGGTCGTTCAGACCACGGCGGCGGAGAATTACAACGTCATCAACCCGTTCCTTGTGTCGGTTCCTATTCAGGAGAACGGCGGCTACGTCTACGATGTGGACGCCCTGCCCAAGGTCGGCACTGCGGCCAAGAAGACCCCCGAACCCCCCGACACGCCGGACACGCCCGACAAGCCCGACACCCCGGATACCCCCGATACCCCCGACAAGCCGGACGAGGAGAACCCGAATACCCCGGCGGCCCCCGGCCCGAACAACCCGGACGGCTGGGTCCTCGGCGCCCACGGTGAGAAGATCTACCGGAACCCGGAAGCCCCCAGCCCGGACAACCCCAACGGCTATGTCATGGGCGCCCACGGTCTGCCCCAGACCGGCCAGTTGAATTGGCCGATCCCGGTGCTGGCAGTGACCGGCGTGGTGCTGGTGGCGGCGGGGATCAAGCTCAAGAAGGGGACCCGCAAGGATGAAAAGTAAGCTGGGCACCCTCTTCATTGCGCTGGGCGTGCTGGCGCTGCTGGGGGCTGCGGGCCTCTTCGGCTACAACCAGTGGGACAATGCCCGCGCCGAGAAGGCGGCGGATGCCGTGCTGAACCAGTTGGAAGAGACCCTTGAGCAGCCCAAGACCATCCTGCCCGGCGAGAGCGAAGCGGCGTCGGCCACCGCCGAAGAACCCGCCGAGGAAGAAACGGACGGTATGGCCGTCACCTTTATTGACGGCTACGATTACATCGGCTATGTCTCCATCCCGTCCATCGGGCTGGCGCTGCCGGTGATGAAGCAGTGGAGCTATCCCGGCCTGAAGATCGCGCCGGGGCGGTATGCCGGCTCCCTTGCCGCCGACGATCTGGTGGTGGCGGGCCACAACTATGCCCGCCATTTCAGCCCCATCAAGCACTTGGCCGTCGGCACCGAGGTGCTGTTCGTGGACATGGACGGCAAAACGTGGCACTACGAGGTCAGCGCGGGGGAGGTCCTGCAGCCGACCCAGATCGAGAAGATGACCGTCAAGTCCTCCGGCGACGACTGGGACTTGACCCTCTTCACCTGCACCACCGGCGGTCAGGCGCGGTATGCGCTGCGCTGCGTCCGCACCGATCCGTAAATCAGACCCAAAATGTACTCGCTTTCCCGCTGGAAGGCGAGTATTTTTGTGTTATCCGACTGGGAAAGGGGATCGCACATGGAGGATTGGGTCCGCAGTTTGTTTGGGCTGGCCGGTGGGCTGGCGCTGTTTTTGTACGGCATGACGACCATGAGCCGGGCTTTGCAGCAAGCGGCGGGGGAGCGGCTGCGGGGCTTCCTGCGCCGGGTCACTCGCACGCCCCTGACCGGGGCGCTGGCGGGGCTGGCTGTCACCAGCATTTTACAGAGCAGCTCGGCCACCACCGTAATGGTCATCGGCTTCGTCAGCGCCGGGCTGATGGGGCTGCCACAGGCGGTGGCCGTGGTGTTCGGGGCCAATGTGGGCACCACTATGACGGCGCAGCTGGTGGCCTTTCGGCTGGAGGACTGGGTGTTCCCCCTGCTGTTCATCGGGGTGCTGGTCTGGTCGCTGGCCCGGCGGGAGCCGACCCGGCAGCTGGGGCTGGCGGTGTTCGGCTTCGGGCTGCTGTTCAACGGCATCGAAGTCATGTCCGGTGCCATGGCTCCGCTGGCGGTCAGCCCGGTGTTTCTGCGGTGGATGGCCGAGGTGCGCCGGGCCCCGCTGCTGGGCCTTGCGCTGGGCACAGGGATGACGCTGGTGGTGCAGAGCAGTTCAGCCACCATCGCGGTGCTCCAGCGGGCAGCCCAACAGGCCGGGCCGGATGGCATCCACAGCGTGCTGGGGCTGGCGGGGGCCCTGCCCATCCTGCTGGGGGACAACATCGGCACCACCATCACCGCCATCCTTGCAGCCCTCGGCCAGCCGCAGGATGCCAAGCGCACCGCCGCTGCCCACTGCTGCTTCAATTTGTCGGGGAGCGTGGTCTGTCTGCTGGCCCTGCCGTGGATGACAAAGCTCGTGGAGGCTGTTTCCCCCAAGGGGCCGGAGCTGGAGATCATTGCGCGGCAGATCGCCAACGCCCACACCCTGTTCAATGCGGCGTGCACGCTGGTCTGGCTGCCGCTGACGCCGGTGATGGTGAAGCTGGTCTGCAAGCTGGTGCCGGAGCAGGAAAGCTCCGGCGGGGGACGTTAAAGATCGCGGCTTTTCAGCAAAAAAAGCCGTTTGTCCATTGACAAGGCTTCGCGGCCCGTCGTATACTTACAATGTCTTGTAAAACCCGCCGCATTGCGCGGACAAGAAAGAGGAGCGAAAGAAAATGAAAAAAAACAACAGCAGCATCAAAACGGTGGTCGCCGTCGGTATCGGCGCCGCATTGTTCTTTGTTCTGGGCCGCTTCGTGGCGATTCCCAGCCCGGTGCCCAACACCAACATCAGTCTGCAGTACGCCGTTCTGGCCCTGCTGGCTGCCATGTACGGCCCCGTGGCGGGCGGCCTGATCGGCTTCATCGGCCACACCCTGATCGATCTGTCTTGGGGCGGCAGTCCGTGGTGGAGCTGGGTCATCGCATCGGCTTTCGTAGGCATTGTGGTCGGCCTGTTCGCCAAGAAGCTGGACCTGCAGGAAGGCGAGTTCGGCAAGAAGCAGATGGCAGCCTTCACCGCCGCCAACATCGTGGCACACCTGCTGGCATGGGTCGTGGTTGCCCCTGTGCTGGACATCCTGATCTACGCCGAGCCGGTCAAGAAGGTCTTCGCGCAGGGTGCGTTCGCCGCTGTCTCCAACATCATCACCGCAGTGGTGGTGGGCGGTCTGCTGGTGCTGGCCTATACCAAGACCATCGCCAAGAAGGGCTCGCTCGATCAGGAGTGATTTTTGGATGGAACCCGCAGCCTTTCCTTCGGCCATCCCGGAGGAAGGGCTTTTTGTTTGAACAGCTGAGGTAACGTACCCATGGCAGAACGCAGAGAACCCATTATATCGTTCCAGAATTTTTCGTTCCAGTACCGCGCCCAGAAGCGCCCGACGCTGACCGGCATCGATCTGGACATCTACCCCGGTGAGCGGGTGCTCATTGCGGGCCCCTCCGGCAGCGGCAAAAGCACGCTGGCGGGCTGCATCAACGGGCTGAACCCCTTCTCGAACCCCGGCGAGTGCACCGGCACCCTGACCGTGGACGGCGTGGACGCCCCCCACAGCAGCATTTTTGAGCTGTCGGCCCATGTGGGCACCGTCCTGCAGGACCCGGACGGCCAGTTCATCGGTCTGACGGTGGGCGAGGATATCGCCTTTGCGCTGGAAAACAGCTGTATGCCGCAGGACGAGATGCACGCCGTCACCCGCCGCGCCGCCAAGCTGGTGGGCATTGAGAACCACCTCGGCTATGCGCCCCACGAGCTTTCCGGCGGGCAGAAGCAGCGGGTCGGCCTTGCGGGCGTCATGGTAGATCAGGTCAAGATCCTCCTCTTCGATGAGCCGCTGGCCAACCTCGACCCCGCTACCGGCAAACAGGCCATTGAGCTGATCGACGAAATCCAGCAAAAGACCGACACCACCGTGCTCATCATCGAGCACCGGCTGGAAGATGTGCTCTGGCGGAACGTGGACCGCATCGTCCTCGTCAACGAGGGGAAGATTCTGGCCGACCTGCGCCCGGACGAACTGCTTTCCACTTCGCTGCTGGCCGAAAACGGTATCCGCGAGCCGCTCTACCTCACGGCGCTGCGGTATGCGGGCGTGGCCATCACGCCGGAAAAGCGCCCTGCCCATGTGGACAGCCTTGTGCTGAACGAGGCCGATACGGCGGCGCTGAAGCAGTGGTTCACCGCCTACCCGCAGCCGGAACCGGCGGCGGCCCCGGTCCCCCTGCTGGAAGTGCGGGATCTGAGCTTTGGCTACCAGAAGGGCCAGCCGACCCTGAAGCATGTCGGCTTCACCATCGGCAAGGGCGAGATGGTCAGCATCGTGGGCCGGAACGGCGCAGGCAAATCCACGCTGTCCAAGCTCATCTGCGGCTTCGAGACGCCGGATGCGGGTGAGATCTTCCTGAACGGAAACCCGCTGGCCGGGGAGAACATCCGCAGCCGCGCCAAGCACATCGGCTACGTGATGCAGAACCCGAACCAGATGATCTCCAAGACCATGATCTACGACGAAGTGGCGCTGGGTTTGCAGCGCTCCGGCCTGACGGAAGCGCAGATCCGGGAAAAGGTCGAGCAGACGCTGAAAATCTGCGGTCTGTATCCCTTCCGCAACTGGCCGGTGTCGGCGCTGAGCTTCGGCCAGAAAAAGCGGGTGACCATCGCCAGTGTGCTGGCGCTGGACCCGGAGCTGATTTTGCTGGACGAGCCGACCGCCGGGCAGGATTTCCGCCACTATACCGACATCATGGAGTTTTTGCGCGGCCTGAACGCGCAGGGCGTCACGGTGGTCATGATCACCCACGATATGCACCTGATGCTCGAATACACCCAGCGTGCCCTCGTCTTCTGCGATGGTGAGCTGATCGCGGACCGGAGCGCGGCAGGCGTTCTGTGCGACCCGGCCCTCATCGAACGGGCCGCGCTGAAGGAGACCAGCCTTTATACGCTGGCCAACCGCTGCGGCATCGAGCCCGCGCAGGAATTTGTGGAGCGCTTCATCGCGCAGGACAGGGAGGTGCGAGAAAATGGCCGCTAAAACGGTGCTGAATTATCTCCCGCGGGAAAGTGTCGTCCATAAGCTGACGGGCACCACCAAGCTGGCGTTTTTCCTGCTGTTTACCTTTGCCAGCATGATCACCTACAACACCTATGTGCTGCTGGTGCTGCTGGCGGTCAGCTTGGCGGCGTTCAAGCTGAGCAGGATCAAATTCCGCGAAGTGCGGTTCATGCTGGTCTTCATGCTGGTGTTCCTGCTGCTGAACAACTTCTTCATCTTTTTGTTCGACCCCGATCAGGGCACGACCCTCTACGGCACCCGCACGGTGCTCTGCCACCTGTTCTGGCGGTATGACCTGACGGCGGAGCAACTGTTCTATATGTGCAACATCTCGCTGAAGTATTTCGTGGCCCTGCCGGTGGCCATCCTCTTCATCTCGGCCACCGACCCCAGCGAGTTTGCGGCCAGCCTGAACAGCATCGGCATCTCGTATAAGGTGGGCTACTCGGTGGCCATAGCGCTGCGGTATATCCCGGACATCCAGCGGGACTACCACAGCATCAGTCAGGCCCAACAGGCCCGCGGCGTGGAGCTGGGCAAGAAGGAACCTTTCTTCAAACGGCTCAAAAATTCCGTGAACATCCTGCTGCCCCTGATCCTGACCAGCCTGAACCGCATCGACACCATCTCCAACGCCATGGAGCTGCGGGGCTTTGGCAAAAAGAGCAAGCGCACATGGTACACCCAGCACCCCTTCGTCCGCCGCGATTTCATCGCGCTGGGGCTGGGCGCTGCGCTGCTGCTGCTCAGCCTGACCGTGACCCTCCGCTTCGGGCGGTTCTATAACCCGTTCGTCTGATCTTTTCCTAGGTTCGGTAAGGAACTTCCCAATAAAGAAAAACCAACAACACCCCCACCTGCGCAGGTGGGGGTGTTGTTCACATGAGGGAGAAAACAAAAAGAAAACCACTGCACGAACATTGTGCAGTGGTTTTTTGGTGGAGAATAGCGGGATCGAACCGCTGACCTCTTGCATGCCATGCAAGCGCTCTCCCAGCTGAGCTAATCCCCCACATATTCGGTTCAGTGTCTTGCGACGTGAGTTATTATACCAGCCGGGAGAGGAGTTGTCAACACCATTTTGCAAATTTCTGCACAAAAAAGCGCCCCGGCAGGCGGTAAAGCTGCCGGGGCGCGATGGTGCGTGGAAAATTCAAAAGATCAGTTCGCAGCGTACTGGCGGTCGAAGATCTGGGGTGCCACCTTGATGAGCAGGACGGCGGCCACCAGCGTCAGAAGGGTCTCCGGCAGCATGTAGCTGGCGTTGTAGCCCAAGCTGTAGGTCCAAGCGCTCAGGCCCTCGTTCAGGTTGCCCCAGACCAGCACGCCGGACAGGAAGCTGCACATGAAGCGCAGGAAACCGGCCATGAAGGTGCCGAAGGCCACGCCGACCATCCGGTTCTTGAAGGGGCGGGCGAACAGCTCGGCGGTGCCCAGCGCCATGAAGGCCACGATGTAGTCCAGCAGGATCTCACCGAGGAAGTACAGGAAGGTGGGCGTCGGGGGTGCCCAGAAGCCCAGCAGCATCTGGAGGCAGCCGTTGACGAAGCCGGTGAACAGGCCCCACTTCACGCCGTGGCGGAAGGACACCAGCACGAAGGGCAGCATACTCAGCAGGGTGACGCTGCCGCCGTTGGGCATCGTGAAGATCTTGATGTTGGACAGAACGGTGCCGATGGCAATCATCAGCGCGCACTCCACCAGAATGCGGGTCTTGGAATAAGTTTTCGACATTTTGGATTCGCTCCTCTGAAAATAGTACACAAAAACAAAATGCGTCCGCAACAGCAGACGCAGAGGCTTCGTTTGTGAAAGACGGGAACGTTTCGCAAACTACCTACGCCGGCATTACCCGGATCAGGTTCAAGGGTACTCCGCACGGTGCGGATCTCAGCCTTTCGGCGCCCCTGTTTTTATGTCCGCTTTTCAGTATAGCCGCCCGCGGCCAAAAGTCAAGCCCCGGCGGGCATATTGGCGCACTCCGCCTCATATTTTTTACCAAGGAGTCTTGCGGAGGAGGGGACGGGACATGAAAGTGGAACCGGAGCAGCGGGCCGCGCTGCTGGGAGAATACATTGCGGAGCACAGCGCGACGGTGCGGGCGGCGGCGCGGGCCTTCGGATGCAGCAAATCCACCGTGCACAAGGACGTTTCGGCCCGGCTGCGGAAGGTGGACCCCGCCCTGTTCCGGCGGGTACAGGCCGTGCTGGCCCGGAACAAGGCGGAGCGGCACCTGCGGGGCGGGGCGGCCACCCGCCGGAAATACAGCAAAAAATAAAAGCAGCGGCGCATTCCTTTATAAATAAGGTGTGCGCCGCTTTTGCTGCTAGTGGTGGGTGCGGAACTGTTCCAGCGCGGCCTTTTCCAGCCGGCTGACCTGCGCTTGGCTGATGCCGATCTCCCGCGCCACCTCCATCTGGGTCTCGCCCTTGAGGTAGCGCAGCTCCATGATCCGCTTTTCGCGCGGGGTGAGGGCGGCCACCGTCTCGCGGAATTCGAGGCCGCTGATCCAACTGTCCTCGCCGTCCGGGTCGCGCACTTGGTCGATGACGTACATCGCGTCGCCGCCGTCGGTGTAGAGAGGCTCTTCGAGGCTGAGGGGCTCCACCACCGATTCCAGCGCTGCCGTCACCTCCGGGCGGGCAAGGCCCGTCTGCCGGGCGATCTCGTCCACGGTTGGCTCCCGGCCCAATTGCTTTTCCAGCGTTTCCCGCGCCTGCATGGCCTTGTAGGCCGTGTCCCGCAGCGAGCGGCTGACCCGCAGGGTGTTGTTGTCCCGCAGAAAACGCCGGATCTCGCCGATGATCATCGGCACGCCGTAGGTGGAGAACCGCACGTTCTGGGCGGGGTCGAAGTTGTCGATGGCCTTGATGAGCCCGATGCAGCCCACCTGAAACAGGTCGTCGAGGTTCTCGCCCCGCTGGGTGAATCGCTGCACCACGCTGAGCACCAGCCGCAGGTTGCCCTCGATCATCTCCTGCCGCGCGGCGGCGTCGCCCGCGTGGGCCTTGGTCAGCAGCTCCCGTTTCTGCGCTTCGGTCAGGATGGGAAGCTGGGCCGTATCCATCCCGCAGAGTTCCACTTTGTTGTACATCCGCGCCCCTCCGGTTTCGTTTTGACGTTACCGGAAGTATGGGGCGGGGGAGAGGGAAAGATGCGTGGGAAAAACTCCCTCAGACATCGCTGCGCGATGCCAGCTCCCTCTGAGAGGGAGCCTTAGGCCCCCTCCGTGAGGGGGCTGGATGCGAAGCAGACTGGGGGAGTTACTCCTCCAGCTTTTTCTTCAGCTCCCGAATGATCCTTTTTTCAAGGCGGGAGATATAGCTCTGGCTGATGCCGAGGGCGTCGGCGGCTTCTTTCTGGGTGCGCTCCACGCCGTCCACAAGGCCGAAGCGCAGTTCCATGATCTGCCGCTCCCGCGGGGAGAGCAGCGCGACCGACTGGCGGAGCGTGGCCCGCTCGGCGTTCTGTTCGAGCCGCTGGCTGACCAGATCTTCGTCGCTGCCGAGGATGTCGGAGAGGAGAAGCTCGTTGCCGTCGCCGTCCACGTTGAGGGGCTCGTCGATGCTGGCCTCTTGGCGGCGGTTGGAACTTTTGCGTAAGTACATCAGAATTTCGTTGCCGATGCAGCGGCTGGCGTAGGTGGCCAGCTTGATGTTCCGCTCCGGCGTGAAGGTGTTGACCGCCTTGATGAGCCCGATGGTGCCGATGGAGATCATGTCCTCGGCGGGGACGCCGGTGTTCTCGTACTTTTTGGCGAGGTAGACCACCAGCCGCAGATTGTGGGTGATGAGGTCATCCCGCGCGGCGCGGTCCCCTGCCATCATCCGGGCGAGCAGGGTCTTTTCCTCCTCCGGCGTCAGCGGCGGCGGCAGACTGGGCGCCCCGGCGACATAATGCGCCGAGGAGGGGCAGGAGAGGAGGAGAAGAAGGCGGCGGAGAAATGAGAAAAGGCGCATCAAAAAGATACCTCCCAGACATTGTAAAAGCAAAACTGACGCAAGGATGCCCCGGCGGCGAGACTTTACCTCAGTTTAGATTGAGCACATCACTTCCTCCCCCGCCAGCATCTCCCAGCCGCCCGGCGGGGGCGGGAGGTCGCAGAAAGCGGCGTAGAGGGGCCGGGCCGGGGCTGACGCGAGGGCGGCGGGGACGGCGGGCAGGATGCAGTGGCCCGCGACGGTGGTGCAAGGGACGAACCGCAGCGCAAGCTCCGGCGGAGGCGGGGCGGTACCGCCGGAAAAGTAGGCGGATAAGTAGGCCCCCAGCGGGGGCGGCAGGGCACTTTGGGCGGCGGCGTACCGCACCAGCACCACGGCCCGGCCCGAAAGCGGCTCCTGCACCGAGAAGCCGGTGTCGCAGAAGGCCCGGAGCGGCAGCGCGGCCCCGGCCACGAGCAGGGTGGCGGGGACTGTCTGCCCGCCGCGCCGCCCCAGCAGCCGCAGCACGCCCTGCACGGCCAGATACACGCCCCCGGCGCAGAGGAGCAGCAGCCCCGGCGAAAGGGGCAGATAGACGCTGAAATTGTTGCTGTGGGCGCCGGGCAGGAGCACCGCCCCCGTCAGCGCGAGGTGGAGAGCCATGAACCATGCCGCCAGCCGCAGAAAGCACCGCGCCCCCGGCCAGCCGTAGGCAGCGAGGACGATGACCGCCCCGGTGGCTGTCTGGTACGCCAGCCCCAGCGGCCATGGAGCCGTCGGGGCCAGCAGGATGAGGGAGGCCGCCGCCCCCAGCGCCGCCCCGGCCGTGACCCGCCATCCGCTTGCTGTGACGCCGCTCAGCAGCCCTGCCGCCAGCAAAAACAACGCTGTGGTAACGAAATTTACCAAAAGCAGCACGTCGAGATAGATCACCGTGCGGATATGCCCCGCCCCCTTTGGGGAGAGTATAGCAGATGCACCCGGTAAGAAAGCGCGAAATGGGGGACACGACCTTGTCATACGCTGTGGGAAACAAAGGCGCAGAGTTCTCGCTGGCGGGCTTGCCCTCTTCCCACCGTGAGCACCTGCTAAACTGGGGTCCAGTGGCCACGGCAGCGGCCTTGCCCTCTCCGTCATCGCTTCGCGATGCCACCTCTCCCAAAGTGAGAGGCCTTGGCAGTCCGCAAAGTTCCCAGTTTATACTTTACGCCCTGCTGCCGCAAGGGGAGCCGTCAGGCGCTATGTGTAGACTTTCCGCCTTTGCCAAGGGCTCCCCCTTTGGGAGAGCTGGCGCGAAGCGCCTGAGAGGGCAAGCCCGGCAGAGGGAACCTTGCGCCTTTGTTTAGCACTGCGCAAGATAAGGTAAAAGCAAGAACGCTTCCTATAGAACCCCCATTTTACATAAAATTTCAAAAAAGGCTTGCAAATAGTCCGTAAAAGAGGTATAATCCTACTCGCAGCAGCTTTCACCGCTGTAAAGCTCTGAATAAAGATGCCTCTTTAGCTCAGTCGGTTAGAGCACCTGACTGTTAATCAGGGTGTCGCCTGTTCGAGTCAGGCAAGAGGCGCCAGTAATTTGGGCGGCGGGTTTTTGATCCGCCGCCCCTTTTTATCGGTGTGGGTTGTAACCATTCTGTTGCTTTTTTCACATTTTTTTCAAAATTAACGGTTTCTTAAAAAATGTCCTCTTGAAGAAGCTGTCAGATTGTGGTATACTGCACCTAAGCTTTAGGAAGTTTTCCTGAAGCGATGAATCGATCAAAGGGTAGGCGCTCCCTTCTTTTTGATAGCAGCTTGGCCTCTGCTTTGCCTTGGTTCTCCGCAGGGCAGGGCAAAGCAGAGGGCTATGCGCTGCTTTTTGAGAGCGAAGAACCTTTCTCCTGCGTCAAAATCTGCTGAAGATGCTCTGTATTTGCGGTATGCACAAAGTTTTACTTGTGTATTTGACCGTATTGTGCTAGAATATGGGAGGCAGTTTTGAATATTAGAAAGTTGAAGAGAGATCGTTTCCCATCGGTTGTCGGTCTCTTGTAAAGGAAACATCTATGCGTTATACCTATGTGCGGCAGCACGACACGACCGACTGTGCAGCTGCCAGTCTCGCAATGGTGTGCCTCCATTACAAAAAGGAAATCACCATCACCCGCTTACGCGACATGATGGGTACCGACATGAAGGGCACGAACCTCGTGGGTCTGCAGAAAGCCGCCAATGAGATGGGCTTCAACACGGCGGCTGTCCGTGTGGACCGCGAGAACTTTTTAAGTGATTTTACGCTTCCCTGTATCGCACAGGTCATTACGGATCAGGGCATGACACACTTCGTGGTGGTCTTCAAAAAGACCACCATTAAGGACGACACCGCCCGCCACAAGCATGTGCAGCAGGAAGAGGAACGCAAGGCTGATAAGACCAAGAAGTACAAATGCAAGGACACCGTGATCATCGGCGACCCGGCAAAAGATCTTGAGAAGATCAGCCTTGATGAGTTCTATAAAAACTTTACCGGCGTGTTGCTGCTGCTGAACCCGACTTCCGAGTTCAAGGGCGGCAAGGCGAAAAAGTCCACCAGTGTAAACGGCACGGCGAAGGACGACGGTAAGGGCAAGGAAGAGTTCAGCTACAAGGAAGGCAAGCACCGCATGTTGAAGCGGTACATCGACCTGTTGTGGCCGCAAAAGAAACTCTTTTTCTACGCTATCCTCAGTTCGGTGATCCTGACGGTGATCGGTATCGTCTCCACAGTGTTCAACAAAGCGCTGATGGACGAGGTGCTCCCGTACGGATTGAAGAACTTGCTTGTCTCCTTGATCATCGTGTTCAGCGTGGTCAACCTCACCAGCAACCTGCTCAGCACGGTTCGCGAGTGGATCTTGATCTTCCTGTCCATCAAGGTAGACATCCCGTTGATGATGGGCTACTTCGAGCATGTGTACAAACTGCCGATGAAGTTCTTCGCAACGCGGAAGACCGGCGAGATCACCACCCGCTACTCCGATGCAAGCACCATCAAGTCTGTTCTGACCAGCATGGCGATGAGTATCGTCATGGACGTGGTCATGGCGCTGGGTGTGGGCGTCGTGCTGTTCCGGATGAACTCCACGCTGTTCTCCCTCACCTTGTTCAGCACCGCGCTGAGCTTCCTGCTCGTCATCATCTTCAAGCAGCCGTACAAGCGGATCAATGAAGAGACGATGCAGCAGTCGGCGATCCTGAACAGCCAGATGATCGAGAGTCTGCGCGGCATTGAGACCATCAAGTGCAATGCGTGCGAAGACCGCGAACTGGAAGCGCTGGAACGGGAGTACATCAAGAGCCTGAAGATCAGCCTCCGGTCCAGCAAGATCAGCACCGGGCAGTCCCTGATCTCCACCGTTATCACCACGGTGCTGGGCATGGTCACGACCTATGCCGGTATCATGCAGGTGCTGAACGGTGACCTGACGCTGGGCGGCTATATGGCGTTCAGCACGCTTTCGGGCTACTTTACTTCTCCGGTGAGCGACCTGATCGGGATGCAGATGTCGATTCAGGAAGCTGATATCTCTATGAAGCGTCTGACTGAGATCATGGACTACGAGTCCGAGCAGTCGGAAGACGAGGAGCACACCGAGATGGAGCAGATCGAGGGCGACATCGAGTTCAAAGATGTCACCTTCCGGTATGGCAACCGCAACCCCGCACTGAACCACATCTCCTTCACGATCCCGCAGGGCAAGAAGGTGGCGCTGGTGGGCAGCAGCGGCAGCGGCAAGTCCACCATCACCAAGCTCCTGCTCAAGTATTATGAGCCGGAGAGCGGCGAGATCGATGTAAACGGCATCAACCTCGACGAGTACACCAACGCATCGGTGCGCCGCGCAATCTCTTACGTTCCGCAGAATGTCGAGCTATTCAGCAAGACTCTGTTTGAGAATATCCGCATTTCCAACCCGAACGCCACCATGGAACAGGTGAAGGAAGCAGCGAAGAAGGCCGATGCACACGAGTTCATCCGCAAGCTGCCGCTGCAGTACAACACCTACTTGGAGGAAGCCGGCAACGGCCTGTCCGGCGGTGAGAAGCAGCGGATCGCTCTGGCACGAGCTTTCCTGAAGGACTCGAACCTCTATATTCTGGACGAATCGACCAGCAGTCTGGATTTTGGCACAGAGAACACCATCTTTGACATGATCTACAACCAACTGGCTGATAAGTCGATGCTCATTGTGGCCCACCGCCTGTCCACCGTCCGCGATTGTGACCTGATCTTGGTCATGGATCACGGCGAGATCGTGGAGCGCGGCACCCATGAGGAGCTGCTGGAGAAAAAGGGCAAGTATTACGAGCTTTGGAACCTCCAGCAGGGCATCTTCCGCCATAAGAAGGAAGCGCCCAAACCTGTGGCAGCGGCCGTTGTCGAGGAAGATGACGACGGTGAAGAGGCCATTACTTATTAAGTTGCAATCGAGTGCGCACTCGATTACATAAAAACGGCTTTTGGAAGGTTGCGCAGCCGGAAAAAAGCCTCAAATTCGATTCAATCATTTGAAGGGAGTAATTCATTATGATGATGCCTGCAAACTACTCTGTTATCGCAGAGAACGAGCTGTCCTATGTCGAGGGCGGCGCATCCTTTATCGACTGGGTTGGCGATCGCACTGCTACCGTTTGGACTGCTGCTAACGTCAAGACCTTCAACACCAACGTTGTGACCATCGTTGGTAACGCTTTTGTTAACGACATGGTCCACAACACTCTGGGCTATGTCTTCGGCGGCAACGCTGACTGGAAGGGCATTGGCTCTGCTATCAAGGGCTTCTTCGTTGCTGACAACAAGAACTTCGGCGACTCTGTTGCTCACACTCTGGGCAATGTTGCTGCTGTTTACCTGCTGGGCAACACCACCGTTGCTAACAAGGCTGGCGATGTCACCCTGAAGGCCGCTCCTGACAAGTCTTGGAAGGACGCTGAGCGCTGGGTTACTGTTGATGGCAAGCCCGTCAAGCAGATCTGGGGCTAATTTAGTCTAAACAACTAAATAGTTAGAGTATTTCATTTGCACCGCCCTACTTGTTAGGCGGGGCTGATGACAATGCCTCGTAATGGTGTGCCAGGAGGCGTGAGCCTTCTGGCACACCTTATTTTTATAGCGTCACTTATTATGTGCCCCGCAACGCCCCGCGCCCGGTGAGGGCTTTGCCGTAAACCGGATGCAATGGCGGGGAGGGGCGGTAATAGGTGATCGTGTGTGGGAAAAATAAAACCATTTGCTCTATCGCAAGTGCTATCTGTCCTATCGCAAGTGTAAGCTGCTCCATCACAAGTGTAAGCTGCTCCATCGCAAGCGCAATCTAAACGGACGCAGTGCGCCGTCGGAAGCGGGCTTGCCCTCTCCGTCATCGCTCCGCGATGCCACCTCTCCCAAAGTGAGAGGCCTTGGCAGTCCGTCAAGTTTCCAGTTTAATACTTCACGCCCTGCTGCCGCAAGGGGAGCCGTCAGGCGTTACGCGGAGACTTTCCGCCTTTGCCAAGGGCTCTCCCTTTGGGAGAGCTGGCGCGAAGCGCCTGAGAGGGCGAGGACGCTGGCAAGAAGCTGTGCTCTTGGTTTGGCTGTGCCTTTCGGAAGGTTGGCGTGATGATTGCCCCATCGAAAGTGCAATCTAAACTGACGTGGTGCGCCGCCTCTGCCGGGCTTGCCCTCTCCGTCATCGCTTCGCGATGCCACCTCTCCCAAAGTGAGAGGTTTTGGATGTGCCGGAAAGTTTGCCTTCTCGAAAAAGCTCTCCCTTTGGGAGAGCTGGCGCGAAGCGCCTGCCTCTCCCAAAGTGAGAGGTTTTGGATATACCGGAAAGTTTGCCTTCTCGAAAAAGCTCTCCCTTTGGGAGAGCTGGCGCGAAGCGCCTGAGAGGGCGAGGATGCTGGCGGGGAGACTTTGCCTCGGTTTAGCGGTGCCTTTCGGAAGGTTGGCGTGATGATTGCCCTATTGCAAGCGCAATCTAAACGGACGCAGTGCGTTCTTGTCAGCAGGCTTGCCCCCTCCGTCATCGCTTTGCGATGCCACCTCTCCCAAAGTGAGAGGTTTTGGATGTGCCGGAAAGTTTGCCTTCTCGAAAAAGCTCTCCCTTTGGGAGAGCTGGCGCGAAGCGCCTGCAAAAACAATAAGATGTTGCCGGTGGCTCGGAGGCTTCGCCGCGAGATGACACCGCAGGAAAAGACGCTCTGGTATCAATTTCTGCGCTCCTACCCAGTAAAAATCTACAAACAGCGGATCATTGAATCTTTTGTGGTAGATTTTTACTGCGCGGAAGCACGATTGGTTATTGAATTGGACGGCTTACAGCATTATACTGAACAGGGGAAGGCTTACGACGAAGAGCGGAGCCAGATCCTGCGCGAGTATGGCTTGAAGGTATTGCGCTTTTCCAACCGCGAGGTGGAACAGCAGTTCGATGCGGTGTGCGAGAAAATCCATCAAGAGGTTCAAGCGAGGGTGTAGGATAACAATTTCCCCTTTTCCCACAGACGATCACCCATTACCATAAAATCTAATGAAACAGGTGGACAAAACGATGAGAGAAATTCAAGTTGCAGAACACAAGACCCTGAAGCTGACCAACGTGTTGGCGCGGAAGGTGGACGGCAGCGAGCTGGGCAACCTGCCCGTGGTGCTGACCCAGATGCAGAACTTTATCCGCAGCCACAACGCCATGCCCGTTGGCCCCATCATCCAGTGCGTTAAAATGCGCACCGGCCCCAACCCCTCGGCGGACATCTACTTTATGCAGCAGGTCAACCAGTTGATCACCCGGCTGGACCCCGGTTACGAGATGGACGCGGTGCTGCGTGTGCGCAACTGCCTCTACGCCCACTATGTCGGCCCCATGGATCACAGCAGCCTCGCCAGCCAGAAGCTCGATATCTATGCCTTTGAGAACGAGATCGAGCGCACCGGCGATGTGTACAGCATCTATGTCAATCAGGACGAAGACGAAGGCGTGCTTGACGTCTTTATGGAGACCAAATAATTATGACGACCATTCAGAATCTTTCCGATCTGCAGGATCGCCGCATCATGATGGAGAAAAAGCTGCCGCCCTTCGGCTATGCGATGATCCTCCTCGTGGCGTTCCTGCTGGTGTTCCTGACCATCTGGAGCACCAAGAATTACCGCACCTACGTCAGCCAGTCGGCCGGCACCGTGCAGGCAAGCAATAAAACCTACATCATGTCCAGCTACTCCGGCACCCTGACCGAGCTGAACGTCTCTGAGGGCAGCTACGTCAACGAGGGCGACCTCATTGCCCACATCAAGAGCACGGACATCGATATGCAGACCGACGGCTACAAGAGCCAGCTGGAGATCTACGAAAAGCAGAAGTCCCAGTACGAGAAGCTGCTCAAGTCCATTCAGGACGACAAGAACTACTTCAGCGAGACGGATATCGACGATCAGCCGTACTATTATCAGTACGAGAACTACAAGAGCCAAGTACAGCAGAAGGCCTTTGACGCTTCGCCCTATCAGGCCGCGGGCTACTCCGAGGAGCAGATCAAGGCCCTGATGGAGCAGAACCAGAGCGAGATCGAGTCGCTGTACTACTCCACTTTGCAGTCGGTGACCGCGAACCTGACCAGCGTTCAGGCCAACATCGACAACCTGCAGACCCAACTGGACGCACTGGAAAGCGGCGCGAACGATTACTACATCTATGCCCCCACCTCCGGCGTCATCCACATGGACACCCCCTACAAGGAGGGCATGGTGCTGAGCGCTGGTTCCGCGCTGGCCACCGTCGCCAGCGAGAACAGCGACCTTGAGGTGGTGGCGGCCCTGACCGTCAGCGACCGGCCCCTCGTCAACGTGGGCGACCCGTGCAAGATCGCCATCACCGGCCTGTCCGAGTATTCCTACGGCAACCTGACCGGCACCGTCACTTCCATCGACAGCGATGTGACCTCCAGCACGTCCGGCTCCTACTACAAGATGACCATCAAGCCCAACAGCACCTATGTGGTGAGCAACGGCGGCGACAAGGTCGATCTGGCCAACGGCATGAGCGTGACCGCCCGTGTCGAGTACGACGAGCTGACTTACTTCGACTACGTGATGGAGGCTCTGGGCGTTTTGTTCCGTTAAACAGCGTCCGTAAACCAACGCCCAAAGAGGTACGATAGAATGAAATTGAACCCGAAACAGTTGGCCGTAAGCGCCGCGCTGCTCACCCTGCTGGCCGCAGGGGCCGCGCTGCCCGCCACAGCCGCCAGCCCCATTTCTGCTCCCGCGGCCATCACCTTCCCGTGGAGCGCCGTCGCCACCGAGAGCGTGGAGACCGGCGATTATGTCGCCTCCATGACCGTGGGCACCGCGCAGCAGCTTTCGCCGGTGGTCACCCCCGCCAAGGCCGCGAAGCGCAACGGCGTCAGCTACGTTTCCGATAACCCGAACATCGTCTCGGTGACGGAGGACGGCGTGGTACAGGCCGTCGGCCTCGGCACGGCCCAGATCACGGCCACTTGCGGCGGCGTGAGCTGCACCTATGCCATCACCACCCAGCCCGACAGCACGATGATCGCCACCGAGATGGACATCACGCTGGCGTCCAGCACCATCGCGGTGGGCGATCACACCAACGTCTCGCTGGCGGTCCTGCCCACTACGGCGGCAAATTACATCGATGTGACGCTGACTTCTTCCGACCCCAGCGTGGCCACCGTCAACAACTTCGGCAAGGTGACGGGCATCGCCCCCGGCAAAGCGACCATCACGGCTTCCGCCGGCGATGTGAGCTGCTCGGCGACGGTCACGGTGGTGGCGGCGCCCAGCTCCAGCACCGGCGCGACGGAGTCCCTCTCCCTGAACACGAACTACCTCGTGCTCAAGCCGGGCGCGTCCGGCAAGATCACCGGCTCGGTGGCACCCTCCACGGCGTCCCAGTCCCTGACCTTCACCAGCCGCGATAAGAGCATCGCCACCGTCAGCGCCAGCGGCGTTGTTACCGGCGTTTCCACCGGTGCGACCTCCGTGGTCGTCTCCAACGGCACGGTCTCTTCGTCGGTGACGGTCATCGTCAACCGCACGGCGTCTTCCAGCAGCAACGGCGGCACCGCCGACGGCGACGGCACCGAACCCGCCGACGGCGACCCCATCGTGAACGCCATCGAGAATGCGGCGTCGGACACCATCTCCTACCCGCAGGAGCAGGTGCCGGTGATCACCACCGAGATGCTCAACGCCCTGCGCACCACGGGCCGCATCCTCGTGCTCAACGCCAAGGACTACACCCTGACCGTGGACGGCAGCGCTATCCGCAACACCACCAGTGAGATCGCCACCGCGCTGACCTTTACGCCGGACGAGAATGGTCTCCGCTTTACCCTGAACGACGGCGGCGAGATGCCCTGCGGGGTGCAGATCGCCCTGACCGGGGAGAATGCAGCCTACAGCCGCCTCTACCTGCACAACAGCGTCAGCGGCAAGTGGCAGTTCCTGAACAGCTACAAGGACGGCGTCCTCCACGCCGATGTGGCGGGCGAGTACCTGCTGACGAACCAGAATCTGCGGTTCACCAGCATCAACTGGACCTTCTTCATCGGGGCCGGTGTAGTGGTCGTCGCCTGTCTGATCGCCTATATCGCGGTCAAGAAGCGGTATTGGTTCTGGTAAGATAATACGTTAAAACGAAAAACTCCCGGACACTTCGTCCGGGAGTTTTTGCGTAGAAGGGAAACCTTACTTCGATTCAATCACGCCTTCGCCGTCCAGCGCTTCCTCCAGCGTGTGCCATGCGAGGACCGCGCACTTGACGCGGGCGGGAACATGGGCGATGCCCTGCAGCGCGGCGGCGTCTTCGAGGTCTTCGAGCTGCTCCGGGGTGATCTTGCCCTTGATCATATCAAAATACAGGCCGATGAGGCGGCGTGCGTCCTCCACGGTGCGGCCTTTCACGAGGTCGATCATCAGGGAGGCCGACGCTTGGGAGATGGCGCAGCCGGTGCCGATGAACCCGGCGTCCTCAATGACGCCGTCCTTGACCCGCAGCTGAAGGGTGATGTCGTCGCCGCAGCTGGGGTTGACGCCCTCAAGGCTGTGGGTGGCCCCCTCGACGGGGTGGCGGTTCTCCTTGCTGCGGCTGTTTTCGGTAATGATCTGGGTGTAAAGCTCGTTCAGATTCATAAACCCATCACCTTTCGTACATTTTCGAGATTGTTCAGCAGCGCGTCGATGTCTTCCGGCGTGTTGTAGATGGCCACGCTGGCGCGGCAGCAGGAGCCGATGCCGAGGAAGTCCATCAGGGGCTGGGCGCAGTGATGCCCGGCCCGGATGGCCACGCCGCCCGCATCCAGAATGGTGGCGACGTCGTGGGGGTGGACGTCCTGCACATTGAAGGACACCACGCCGAACCGCTTGGCGGCGGTGGGGTCCCCGTACACGGTCAGCCACGGCATATCGGCCATGCCCTTGAGCATCCGCTCCAGCAGGGCGTGCTCGTGATCCATCATGGTCTGCCAGCCGATGTGGTCGATGTAGTCCAGTGCAGCGGCAAAGCCCACCTCGCCGCCCACGTTCCGGGTGCCCGCCTCAAACTTGCGGGGACCCTCGGCCCATGTGGCGCTGTGCTCATGGACCGCGCCGATCATGTCGCCGCCGCTGAGGAAGGGAGGCATCTTGTCCAGCAGCTCCCTGCGGGCGTAGAGGGCGCCCATGCCCATGGGGGCGTAGAGCTTGTGGGCGGAACAGGCCGCGAAATCCACGTCCAGCGCCTTCACGTCCACAGGCATGTGGGGCGCGCTCTGGGCGCAGTCCAGCACCACGACGGCCCCGACAGCGTGGGCGCGGGCCACGATCTCTTCCACCGGGGCCCGCAGCCCCAATACGTTGGACACCATGCCGATGGCCACGAGCTTGGTCTTGGCGGTGATCTTCCGGTCCAGCTCATCGGTGGTCAGGCGGCCGTCCGGGCCGGGGTAGAGGTACACGAGGGCTGCGCCCGTGGCCTCGGCCACCCGCTGCCACGGCACGAGGTTGGAATGGTGCTCCGCGACCGAGATCACGATCTCGTCGCCCGCGTGCAGGAAGTGGAGCCCGTAGCTGTAGGCCACAAGGTTCAGGGACTCGGTGGTGTTCTGGGTGAAGACGATCTCATCGTCCTCCGCGTGGAAGAACTGGGCCACCCGGTGCCGGGCCCCCTCGTGGGCGTCGGTGGCCCGCATGGCGAGGTCATACACGCCCCGGTGGGGGTTGGCGTTGTCGTGGGTGTAGTAGCGGGTCACGGCGTCCAGCACCTGCGTGGGGTGCTGGGTGGTGGCGGCGCTGTCCAGATAAACGAGCCGGGTGCCGTTTTCGTCGGCGCTCAAGATCGGGAAATCCTTAATCCATGGATTCTGCATCGTCGAGCCTCCTTGCTGCCGCCTCGCGCACTTCGTCCTGAAGCGCCGCGAGGGGGATCTTTTCAATGGCCGGGGCAAAGCGGGCATCCACCATCAGGCGGCGTGCCTGTTCCTCGGAAAGGCCGCGGGAGCGCAGGTAGTAGAGCTTGGCCTCATCCAGCCGCCCGATGGAGGCAGCGTGCTGGCCCTCGACCTCTTCTTCGCCGCAGAGGATCAGCGGTGCGGTGCGGTTGCGGGCGGCGGGGCTGAACAGCAGCACATCCTCGCTCTCGTGGCCGACGCCGCGCTTGGCACCCCGGCGGAAGTCGATGGTGCCGCGCAGGATCTTATCGGCATGGCCGGTCAGGACGCCAGCAGTGTGCATCTCGCACAGGGTGTCCTTGGCGGTGTGAACAGAGACATCGTTGTAATCCAGCACGGCGTCGCCGCTGCCGAAGTAGACGGCATCAAGGTCGTACTCGCTCTTGGAAGCGGCGAGCTGTGCCTTGGCACCGCATGCCGAGAGGGCACCGCCCAGCTCGATGCGCACCTGCTCCACCTTGGCGCTCTTGGCTTCCTCGATGGCGACGGCGTTCCAGCGGCGGGCGTGGGAGCCCAGCAGCTGCACCTGCACCAGCTTGACGTGGGCGTTCTCGCCCGCGCGGATGCGGGTGAGGGAAGCGGCGGCACCGTTTTCCGCGTCGCCCCGCACCACCTGCACCACGGTCAGGCTGCTGCCCGCCTTGGCGTCCACGGAAAGGACGCTCAGGGCGTTGGGGTGGGCAGCGTCCAGCGTGACCTCAAAGAGGGCGGGCGCTTCCACCTTGGTATCTTCGGCCACCGTCAGCGCATGGCGGACGGTGGCATTTTCCAGCAGATAGGTATCGACGGCCTCGCCCATGCCGCTCTCCGAAAAGGCAGTGAAGTCGTTCTCGGCTTCGCCGACCCCGGCGGGCAGGGTGAAGGCGATGTTCGCTTCACCCCAGTCGTCGCCGGGGATCTCCGGCAGCGCCGCTGCTTTGGGAGCGCTGTTGACGCCGCACTGGTTCCAAGTAGGAACCGGCAGACGATTCATATTCAAGTCATTCATAACACTTCCGGCCCTCCTTTCAGCCGATGCTGCCCTTCATTTCGAGGTGGATGAGGTTGTTCATCTCCACCGCGTACTCCACGGGCAGCTCCTTGGCAATGGGTTCTGCAAAACCGCCCACGATGAGGGCGCGGGCATCCTCTTCGCTCAGGCCGCGGCTCATCAGGTAGAAGACCGCTTCCTCGCTGATGCGGCCGATCTTGGCTTCGTGGCCCACATCCACCGCGTCGCAGCGGATGTCCATCTCCGGGATGGTGTCGGAGCGGGAGCGATCGTCCAGCATCAGGCTCTCGCAGGAGACGGCGCTGCGGCTGTTCTTCGCGCCCGGCAGCACCGTGACGGCGCTGCGGAAGTTCGAGATGCCGCCGTCCCGCGCGATGGACTTCGTCGTGATGTGGGAACTGGTGTTGGGAGCCGCGTGGACCACCTTGGCACCGGTGTCGAGGTCCTGCCCGGCACCCGCAAAGGTGATGCCGGTGAACTCCATCCGGGCACCCTCGCCCGCCAGAATGCTCATGGGGTAGAGGCAGGAGGTATGGGAGCCGAAGGAACCGGAGACCCATTCGATCGTGCCGCCCTTTTCCACCTTGGCGCGCTTGGTGTTCAGGTTGTACATGTTCTTCGACCAATTCTCAATGGTCGAGTAGCGGACGCGGGCGTTCTCGCCCACGTAAATTTCCACGCAGCCCGCATGGAGGTTGGCCACGTTGTATTTCGGGGCCGAGCAGCCTTCGATGAAGTGGAGGTAGGCACCCTGATCCACGATGATGAGGGTGTGCTCGAACTGGCCCGCACCGGGGGCGTTCAGGCGGAAGTAGGATTGCAGCGGGATCTCTACATGCACCCCGGCGGGAACGTACACGAAGGAGCCGCCGCTCCACACCGCCCCGTGCAGGGCCGCGAACTTGTGGTCGGTGGGGGGCACCAGCTTCATAAAGTGGCTCTTGACCATGTCGGCGTAGGGGCCGGTGAGGGCGCTTTCCATGTCGGTGTAGACCACGCCCTGCGCGGCCACCTCGGCTTTGACGTTGTGGTAGACCACCTCGGAGTCGTACTGCGCCCCCACGCCGGCCAGCGAAGCCCGCTCGGCCTTGGGGATGCCCAAGCGCTCAAAGGTGTTCTTGATGTCCTCCGGCACCTCGCTCCACTTGCCCCGCATCTCGGTGTTGGGGCGGACGTAGGTGACGATATTGCGCATATCCAGCCCTTCGATGGAAGGGCCCCAGTTCTGCACCGGCATCCTGTTGTAAATTTCAAGGCTCTTCTGGCGGAACGCGCGCATCCACTCCGGGTCGTGCTTTTCCTCGGAAATTTTGGCCACGATGTCGGGTGTCAGGCCGGAATTTACCTCAAAGGCGGCGTTTGCGGCGTCCTTGATGTCGTAAATGCTGCGGTCCACTTCGGCAACGTCGGTCTTTTCGGTCTCAAAGGCTCTCATTTCGCTTCGTCCTCCTTCAGCGCGTGGAAGCCCTCCTCGATGATCTCGTTCACAAGGCTGCCATCGCCGGTGCGCACGATGCGGGCATCATCCAGCACATGCACAAAATCCACCTTCAGGCCCTCAAGGATCTTGGCGTTGTGGGTGATGATGAGGAGGGCGTTCTCCTCGTTGTGGTAAGCGCGGACGCCCTGCGCCACGGTCTTTACGGCGTCCACGTCAAGGCCGGAGTCCGTTTCGTCCAGCAATGCCAGCTTCGGCTTGAGCATGAGGAGCTGCAAAATCTCGCTCTTCTTCTTCTCGCCGCCGGAGAAGCCCACGTTCAGGTAGCGCTCGGCATAGCTGGGGTCCATGCCAAGGGCCTCCATCTGCTGTGCCAGCTCCTTGCGGAAGGCGAAGACCTTGACGGGCTTGCCGGTGATGGCACCCTGTGCGGTGCGCAGGAAATTTTCCAGCGTGATGCCGGGGATCTCCTCCGGCGTCTGAAAAGAAAGGAACATGCCCAGCTTTGCGCGGACGTCCGCGCTCTCGTGGGTCACATCCTGCCCGCGGAAAACAATGCTGCCGCGGGTGACGGTATAGCGGGGGTCGCCCATCAGGGCGCTCATTAGGGTGGATTTGCCCGCGCCGTTGTGGCCCATCAGAACATGGGTCTCGCCGGGGTGGACGGTCAGGTTCAGGCCGTCCAGAAGCACCTTCTGCTCCTCGCCGACCGTGACCTGTAAATCTTTGACTTCCAGCAGGGGACTGCTCATAGGATCTACCTCCTTGTAACGCAATACCGCACGCACTCTCAATTCCGAGTGGCACGGTAGGATAACTCTCGATCCTTATACTATACCAACTTTCTAGGAATTGCAAGGGGTGTCAAAAAAGATTAACATTCTTCGGCGCTTATACCAAGAAACGGTGGAGAACTTCCGGCCCCCTTTGTGCAGGGTGAAGTGCGACAAAAAGGGGCTGTTGCAAAACTCCCTCCGACATCGCTGACGCGATGCCACCTCCCTCTGAGAGGGAGGCTTTCACAGTTTGCCGTTACGCCAAGGCTCCCTCCGAGAGGGAGCTGGCACGGCGAAGCCGTGACTGAGGGAGTTATTTGCAACAGCCCTTTTCTCAGTTTTTGTTACAGTTTCCGGTAGCCGGAAGGCTCATCGTCCTTGCAGCGGCGTTCCATCAAAAAGGTGTCCAGCCAGCGGCCGTGGCAGTCCCGCGCGATCCGCTCACGGCGGCCCACAAGGCGGAAGCCGCATTTCAGGTGCAGCCCCTTGGAGGCGGCGTTGTCCTGCAGGACGGTGGATTGCAGCGTCCAGTACCCGGCCTCCTCGGCTTCTTGGCAGAGGGCGGTCAGGAGCTGGGAACCCAGCCCCCGGCCCCGGAAGCGCTCACCAATGTAGATGCTGATCTCGGCCACGCCCCGGTAGCACCAGCGCGGGTCCACCCGGTGCAGGGCGGCCCACCCGGCCAGCACACCGTCATCCACCACCACAAGGCGGCATTCCTTGGTGTGGGAGGCATCCCACGCGGTATAAGGCGGGCAGTCGGTCTGGAAGGTGGCGTGCTCGGTGGCAATGCCTTCCAGATAAATCTTGGCGACTGCGGACCAATCTTCCGGCGTCATGGGCCGGACTGTGATCTCGTTCATACGTTCCCCTGACCGGAGCCGCAATGCTCCGCATTTCCCTCACAAAATTCCTTCTGACAGCTTCAGTATAGCAGACTTTTCGGCAAAGTACAACGGCTCAGACGGGGCCGGGCAGAGAACCCAGCACTTTGATGCCGAGGCTGCGCAGACAGGACTGATTTTCCCGCAGCAGGGGCACCGCGTCCGGCTTTTCCGGCGCGTGGGCGTCGCAGCCGACGATGACCTGCTCCTTTTTTTATGGCAGAAACCTTTCCGAAAAGGATCGGTTGTGATACAATAGAGTAAATATTTTGGGCTGTATTCGCCCGTGTAGGAAATCATTATAGACCACTTCGCGGAAAAATGCAATCCGGGCGGCAGCAAAGGAGCGTACCCATGAAAAAGAGAACGAGGCTGGCAGCGGCGCTGTGCTGTCTTGGCCTGATGGTGACGCTGGCGCTGCCTGCGTTTGCGGCGGGCACCATCACCACCGAGACCACGATGGGCGAGATCCGCTTGGACCCCGGCGTTCAGGGGGCGGGCATCTGGACCAACTCCAAGTTCCGGGACATCAAGCCCCTGCAGACCTATTACTACAACAAACAGACGCTGGCAGAGTTTGTGGGCAGCGAGAACGCCGAAGCCAGCGCGGCGGGCCTGAACCTCGCGGTGGAAAACTACGAAGCGGGCCGTCAGGTCACCTACAAGCTCTATTCGGACGAGGAGATCGCCGCCGACCCCACCAAGGAGGTCGCAGAGCTGAACTATTTCCCCGCCAAGACCCCCAATGCCAAGTATGCGCTGGTGCTCTCCGGCAACATCAGCACCCGCACCGCAGAGCTGAAGGAGTGCATCTCCACGGCTTATGAGCTCCACGAAAAGGGCTACGCCGTCTTTACGATGCGCTACCGCGTCTTCCAGAACGCCAGCGACAACGCCCCGCTGGACGACATCGGCCGGGCCGTGCAGTTCATCACCGAGCACGCCAAGGTGTTCGACGTCCAGACCGAGAACTATGCTCTGCTGGGCTATTCCTCCGGTGGCCATCTGGCGGGCATCTTCGGCTCCGAGGCCCACGGCTACCGCAATTATGGCGTCCCCCGGCCCGGTGCGCTGATCTTGGGCTACCCCATTAACGACTTCTTCGAGTATAAGCCGATCTACCATCTGGCGATGGACCCCCACACCCTGCAATCCCGCTATTATGAGTGGACCATCTCCGGCTGCATCACCGACGACTACCCGCCCGTGTTCCACTGGTACGGGATGGATGATTATGTCTTCCCGCTGCTGTGGTATCCGGCTCAGCGCCCGGCACTGAACAAGGCCTTGCAAGCACATCACATCCCCTATGAAGAGCGGCTTTACAAGCGGGCGACCCATGGTGTCGGCACTGGAACGAACACCGACGCGGAAGGCTGGCTCGACGCCGCCGCTGCCTTCTGGGAAGCCCAGACCGCTGAATAACAGAGAAGGAAACCGAACATGACGAACCGGAATCGAATCTTGCGCATCCTGCTGGCTGCATTGGCCCTTCTGGCGGTGCTGGCCCTGCCCGCTTTTGCGGAAGGGGAGAAAGGCGAAGCCAACATCACCCCGCAGACCACCATGAAAGAACTGCGGGAGAACCCCAGCATCAAAGGCTCCGGGCTGTACACCTATGTGTACGTCTGGGAGCGGGACTGCGGCTTTTTGCAGAACAGCAAGGACAACGACACCCTGCAGCAGGTCATCGGCAAGCAGTCGGTCAACAGCTGCGTGGCCGGGATGAATCTCATCATTGAGAACTACAACGCGGGCACGCAGATCACCTATAAGCTCTTCACCCCGGAGGAGATCGCGCAGGACAAGAGCTGCGACCATGTGGAGCTGTATTATTTCCCGGCGGAACAGCCCGACGCGAAGTACGCGGTGGTGCTTTCCGGCAATGCGCTGTTCTACAGCGGCGAGATGCGGGGCGGCGTTTCGACGGCATGGGAGCTGCACCAGCGGGGCTACGCGGTGTTCGCGCTGCGCTACCGCATCGGCAAGGAGGCCAAGGACAACGCCCCGCTGGAAGACCTTGGCCGGGCCATCCAGTTCATCACCGCCAACGCCGAGACCTTCGGCGTCCGCACCGAGGACTACGCCCTGCTGGGCTATTCCTCCGGCGGGCAGATCACGGGGGTGTTCTGCGGCAAGGAGCTGGGCTACCGGAACTACAATGTGCCCAAGCCCGGTGTGCTGCTGCTGGTCTACCCCATCAACAACTTTTATGAGGCAAAACCGATCTATCACCTGCTGCTGGATACCCACGGCGACGGCCGCCGCTATTACGATCATAACATCTCCGACTGCATCGATGCGGATTACCCGCCCACGTATTTCTGGTACGCGCGGAACGATGTGATGCTGATGGCGTTCAACTATTGGCAGCAGGGCCCCGCGCTGCAACAGGCGCTGGCGGCGAACGGCGTGCCCTATCAGGAGCACGTCTACCGCTGCGCCCAACACGGCGTCGGCATCGGGGAAGGAACTGACGCCGAGGGCTGGATCAAGGAAGCGGTTGCGTTCTGGGAAGCGCACACCGCCCCATAAAACGAAAAAAGGAAGTGGAAACACAAGATGCAGAAAACACGAACCGGCCGGGTGCTGGCGGCCACGCTGGCCCTGCTGGTGGTGCTGGCCCTGCCCGCCTTCGCCGAAGGCAAGAAGGGGGAAGCCAACATCACCCCGCAGACCACCATGAAAGAACTGCGGGAGAATCCCAGCATCGCGGACTCCGGCTTTTATACCTATTCACAGGATAAGGACTGCCCGCCGGGCCAGCGCCTGTGGGAACGAACCACGCTGGAACAGTACACCAACCGCTATGTGGCCCAAGGCAGCGCCGACGGCATGAACCTCGTCATCGAAAATTACAACGCAGGCGTCAAGGTGACCCACCTGTTCTACACAATGGATGAGATCGCGCAGGACTCCACCAAGGCGAAGACGGCACTGTTCTATTTCCCGGCCAAGGAGGCGGGCGCGAAGTATGCCCTTGTCATCCCCGGCAGCGGCTGGAACGAGAGCGCTGAGCTGGAAGAGGGGGCATGCACCGCGTGGCAGCTGCACGAAATGGGGTATGCCGTCTTCGTGCTGCGCTACCGCATCTGGACGGATGCAGGGGATAACGCCCCGCTGGAGGACATCGGCCGGGCGGTGCGGTACATCACGGAACATGCCGCAGAGTTCGCCATCCAGCCGGAAAACTACGCCATCGTGGGGTATTCGATGGGCGGGCATCTGACCGGGCTGTTCGGCTCCGACGCGGTAGGATACAAAAATTATCAGGTTCCGGAACCGGCGGCGCTGCTGCTGGGATATCCGGTCAACAATATGACGCTGGTGAAAGGGGCATACCGCTTTTTGCAGGACCCCGGCATCCGGGAGCCTCGCTATTACACCATGAATGTTTCGGATTATATCACCGACGATTTTCCGGCCACGTACCACTGGCATGGGAAGGACGACGTCACGCTGTTTGCCCTGAACGCAGCCCAGCAGGAACCAGTGTTGGAAGCAGCCCTTGCAGCACACAATGTGCCGCACAAGTATATCGTGTACGATCATGCACCCCATGTCAGCGGCATCGGCACCGGGACGGATGCCGACGGCTGGCTGTACGACGCGGCGGCGTTCTGGGAAGAACAGGCGGCGCAGAAGACGGCACAGCAGCCCGCCGCATAACGACGAAAACAAAAGGAAAGGAATGGTTGGATGAAGGATCAGAACAAGGCATTCCGCAGCCTGAACGCAGGGCTGCCGGACGATGTGGAGCGGCTGAAGGCCGCGGGCTATTACCAAGAGGCCATTGAGCGGATCGACGAATATCTGGCTGAAGACTGGACCGACACCCAGAACAGCCCCCGCAGCCAAGGACTTGACCCGATGGGCGGCCCGCTGCCCCAGAACCCGACGCCGCAGGGCGTGGAGGCGCTGCGGGAAGCGATGCTGGCTCAGCGGGAGATGATGCGCCGCCTCCCGGCAGAATACTGCTATACCGAGGCCGAGGCCGTAGCCCGGATGCAGGGGCTGGTGAAGGACTTCACCGCCGAAGAGTTCCGCCAGCTCGTCAAGCACGGCCGGGTGGACTGGCGGTTCGTGGAAGGGGAAAAGCGCTACCTCGACCGCTTCGCCGAAACGCTGCTGGCCACCCATGCCGACCTTGCGGCCCGGCAGCTGGACCCGCCCGCGCCGAACACCGCCGCGCGGGAGTTCCGCCGCCGCCAGCACGAGCAGATGGAGCAGACCGGCAGCGCCAGCGCTCGCATCACCCTGCGCACCAGCGTCGGCATGTCGGACGAAGCGTTTGCCGAAGCGCTGGCAAAGGCCAAGGCGGAAGGGCGGAGCAGCGTCCATGTCCGGGCGTGGCTGCCCATCCCGGCGGCGTGCCTTTCCCAGAGCGAGATCGAGCTGCTTGATCTCACCGAGCCGCCCGCCCGCATTGCGGACGAAAATGCGCCCCAGCGCACCGTGTACTGGGAGGCCGACCTTGCCGAGAACCGCCGCTTCGGCGTGCAGTACCGCTACCGTGAGACGGCTGCTTATACCGACCCGCTGAACTTCACCCCTGACGCAGAGCAGCCGACCTTCGACACCGGGGAGGAAGCGCCCCACATCGTCTTTACGCCCTACCTGAAAGCGCTGGCCCATCAACTGACCGACGGCATTACCGACCCGGCGGAAAAGGCCAAGCGCATCTATGATTACGTTACCCTGAACGTCCGCTACCACTACCAGCCCGCCTACTTCGTGCAGGAGTGTCTGCCCGACCACTGCGCGCGGGACCGCCGGGGCGACTGCGGCATCATGGCGCTGACCTTCATCACCCTCTGCCGCATCGTGGGCATCCCGGCCCAGTGGCAGAGCGGCCTGTCCGTTTCCCTCACCGGGGTCGGCTGCCACGATTGGGCCATGTTCTACATCGCACCGAAGGGCTGGATGTACGCCGATTGCTCCTTTGGCGCCTCCATGGCGCGGCTGGGGGACGAGACCATGCGCCGCCACTACTTCGGCAGTCTGGACACCGGCCGCATGGTGGCAAACCGCGCCTTCGAAGCGCCTTTTGACCCGCCCATGACCGGCTTCCGCTCCGACCCCTACGACAACCAGTCCGGCGAATGCGAAGTGGACGGCGTGGGCCTTTACGGCGATGCCCTCGACACCCGCAAAGAGCTGGTGGACTACGAACTTTTGGAAGAATAAGACCTTAAACCGGGTCCCGCCCAGTACGGCGGGACCCGCATTTTCAATGTTTCAAATCAGGAGAACCGAATGGAATATCTGGCAGGACTTTATACCCTTTTGCTCGTTGCCATCTGCTTGGAACTGGCCGTGGTGCTCTGGCGCACCGGCAAAAAGCAGAATGCCGCGCAGAACAATGAGGAACTCAAGCGCTGGATGCAGCAGCAGTTCGACGCACAGACCAAAGATCTTGCGGCCCAGCAGGCCGCGCTGGCGGAGCAGAACTACACCGCCATCCGCAGCGTGAGCGAGACATTACAGACCGCCGTGCAGAACATGAGCACCACCCTCGCCCAAGGGCAGAACGGCCAGCAGCAGATTCTGGAACGGCGCTTGCAGTCGCTGGAAGCGGCCAACACCCAGAAGCTCGAAGAGCTGCGCGAGACGCTGGCCGACAGCATGACAGCCCTCCAAGCCGAGAACACCCGCAAGCTGGATGAGATCCGCCGCACCGTCGATGAGCAATTGCAGGACGCCTTGCAGAAGCGGGTGACCGAGAGCTTCAAGGCCGTGAACGCCCAGCTCGAACAGGTGTACAAGGGCCTCGGCGAGATGCAGAGCCTTGCGGCGGATGTGGGCGGGCTGAAGCAGGTGCTCTCCGGCGTCAAGACCCGCGGCATTCTGGGTGAAATTCAATTGGGAGCCATCCTCGAAGAGATCCTCGCCCCGGAGCAGTACGAAACGAACGTGGCCACCATCCCCGGCAGCACCCAGCGGGTCGAGTACGCCATCAAGATGCCGGGCGTGGACGGCGGCACCGTCTGGCTCCCCATCGATTCGAAGTTCCCCGGTGATACCTATGCCCACTTGCAGGACGCACAGGCGTCCGGCAATGCACAGGCCGTGGAAAACGCCCGGCACGCGCTGGAACTGGTGCTGCGCAGCGAGGCCAAGGACATCCACGAAAAATACGTCGAGCCGCCCTATACCACCACGTTCGGCATCCTCTTCCTGCCCTTTGAGGGCCTGTATGCCGAGGTGGTCAACGCGAGGCTTCTGGAAGTGCTGCAGCGGGATTATCAGGTCAATGTGGCCGGCCCCAGCACCATGGCCGCTTTGCTGAACAGCTTACAGATGGGCTTCAAGACCCTCGCCATCCAGAAGCGCTCCGGCGAGGTCTGGCAGCTGCTGGGCGCGGTGAAGACCGAGTTCGACAAGTTCGGGCAGGGCCTTGCCAAGATGCAGCAGCGCCTCCGCCAGACCGACGAGGAGCTGGACAACCTCATCGGCGTGCGCACCCGCGCCATCAGCCGGAAACTGCGGAGCGTGCAGAGCCTCGACGAGGAGAGCGCGGCAACGCTGCTGGAGCTGGACAGCGAGCCGGGCCGCCCGGTCACCGCACAGCTGCCGGAGTAACAGGGAAGATTGTAGGAAAACGAATCTTGCAATAAGAAAATCCATGTGCTATACTAAGAAAAGTTCCTAGTAAAAACTTCCGGTTCGCCGGAAAAACGATAAAATCAGAGAAAGGTTGTCTTCTATGAGCGTGAAAAAGATCAGCGATGCCATTCTGGGCATTGGTGTGGATGATACCACCATCGACCTGTTTGAGAGCCAGTACCCCGTGCCCACGGGCGTCAGCTACAACTCCTATGTCATCCGGGACGAAAAGACCGCGATCCTCGATACGGTGGATGCCCGCGCCACCGACCCGTGGCTGGAAAATCTGGCCGAGGCACTGGGCGGCGCAGCCCCCGATTACCTCGTCGTCTCCCACATGGAGCCGGACCACGGTGCCAACATCGCCAAGCTCGCCGCGCTCTACCCGGAGATGCAGGTGGTGGGCAACGCCAAGACGTTCCTGTATATGGAGCAGTTCTTCGGGGCCGACGCCATCGCCAAGGACCGCCGCGTTGTGGTCAAGGACGGCGAGAGCCTGAGCTTGGGTGCCCACACTCTGACCTTCGTTTTTGCCCCCATGGTCCACTGGCCGGAGGTCATGGTCAGCTACGAGTCCACCGAGAAGGTCCTCTTCTCCGCCGACGGCTTCGGCCGCTTCGGCGCCGTGGCAAAATACGATGCAAACGCTGATTGGGCCAGCGAGGCCCGCCGCTACTTCCTGAACATCGTGGGCAAGTATGGCCCGCAGGTTCAGGCCCTGCTGAAAAAGGCGGCCGCGCTGGACATCCAGACCATCTGCCCCCTCCACGGCCCGGTCCTGACCGGAGACCTGAGCAAGTATCTGGCCTACTACGATACGTGGTCCAGCTACAAGGCCGAGGAGCCGGAAAAGGTCCTCGTCGCCAGCGCCTCCATCCACGGCCACACCCGCGAGGCCGCACATCTGATGGCCGAAAAGCTCCGCGCCAAGGGAGCCAAGGTCGTGGAGATGGATCTGACCCGCACCGACGTCTCCTACGCCGTGACCGAAGCCTTCCGCTGCGGCAAGATCGTGCTGGCCTGTGCCACCTACGACGGCTTCCTCTTCCCGCCGATGGAAAATCTGCTGGCCCACCTCAAGACCAAGAACTTCCAGAGCCGCACCGTCGGCCTGATGGAGAACGGCACGTGGGCTCCCATGGCGGCCAAGCTCATGCGCGCCGAACTGGAGGGCATGAAGAACATCACCGTCTGCGAGAATGTCGTCACCATCCGTTCCGCCGCCAATGACGCGGCCAAGGCGCAGATGGATGCGCTGGCAGATGAACTTGTGCTGAAATGATGTGCAGCCTGCCCATCCTGAGGGCAGACTGCGCACCGAACTGTCCGTGCTCGACAAAATGGGCTTCGCCGCTTGCGCAATGCCATTAAGTTAAGCGGCTAATGAAAAATAGACTTCATCAAAAAAGATGAGGTCTATTTTTTCTTATGAAGGAAAAAAGCGCCCACACTTCGCGAGAAGTGTGGGCGCTTTTTGGTTCGGGCAGATCAGGTATCCTGCAGCTCCCCGCGGCTGGCGGCCTTGAGGTAAGCAAAGATGAAACCGTCGAGGTCGCCGTCCATAACGGCATCCACATTGCCGGTCTCGTAGTTGGTGCGGTGATCCTTGACCATCGTGTAAGGCATGAAGACGTAGCTGCGGATCTGGTGGCCCCATGCGATCTC
>QWCE01000557.1_pt1 | contig 69568 bp, 68 predicted proteins | sample 1972531 | NCBI WGS metagenome assembly QWCE01 (sample SAMN09866716, study PRJNA288562) | Human gut metagenome isolate term4_stool, whole genome shotgun sequencing...
TAGTCGAACCTACAGAAGAGGTAAAGAAGAGACTATGATTTAACAGTTATTAAGACCTTGGAGATGGTCTCTAAAAACTACTACTATATAATACGAGGTTGTTATGGATGACAAAATGAATGATGTGATTGATGAAGTGCAGAAAAGACTTGGAGAAGAATATGAGGTGAAAAGAGTTGAAGTTATGAAGAATAATGACACAAAACTGAAAGGAATTCAGGTCAGGAAAAAAGATATGAATGTTGCAAAGATATGTTACTGGACTGGTGAATCAGTTGATGAGATTGTAATGTGATTAATAGAAGCCTGTTTCCTAAGTTTGATTGTGAAATCAATTTGGAGAAGCTAAAGGAAAGGATTGTCTATACTCTGGTGAATGCTAATTCTAATAAGAGCAGACTAAAGACTATAACTTACAGGATGTTGGAAGGTACGGATTTAGCCATTACATATAAGCTAATCATATGATGCTTGAAATCACGTAAGAATAATTGAAAATATTTCAGGCACTTTTCCGGCACTTATTTCATCAATAAGCATTACATAAAAATCATTACACATGCTATCGGCTCCTACTGGACTAGTGCCATAAAGGAGTCAGAAGAAAACCAGTGTTCAAGCGGTCTCACGGGTTCGAACCCCGGTGGGCTCATTGCAAAGGGAATGGTTGGTTGACCATTCCCTTTTTTCGTTTCGTGCCTGGTGACCAGGAGGGGAACGGGCGTCTTATGAAGAAATTCATTCTTTATTATTTCCATGCATTAATTATTGTGATTTTGAAAACCCGCATAAATATTGGAAATATTTGTTGACAGGTTGGGCAATTTGGTGCATATATGTAAAATGGGTTCTGAACAAAGAATTGAGAACACAGACGGTGGGATTTGGGTTCACTCACCATGGCGGTTGAACATTGAAATGGTGTTGTTACTGCCGGGGCTGCAACTGAAAAATAAAACATTGCAGGATTAATTGTATATAAATTTAAGATGGAGGCAACAAGATGAAACTTGATAATTTTATAGGAATGATGACAGGACATTTTGATAACAAAGAGCAGTTTGATATGATGCAGAAGACAGGAAAAATATATCCTTACGCAGAACACATCAATACCATATGTAATGATAAAATAAAAAATATTCCTGTGGATTTTAATGGAAAATTTGTTGTTGAAGAAAGTTATTATGAAATCAATGGAAAGCGACATGCATCACCACATCTTTTTCTTATTACAGAAACTGAGGATGGAATTAGTCTTTCATCATATGAAATTCCGGCAGGAGAAGATAAGAATACATTTTCATATAATTCCATGAAGAATGTTGATTATACTGAACTGAAAAAATCTGAAAAATTTATACCGGCACTTTATCATGAAAAGAATGGTGTCTGGGAGGGAGGCAGCACAAGCCAGTTTTCTCCGGTAATGACATTTAAGCTTTGGGAAAGGTTTTCGGATAGCTGTCTGGAAGTATCTGAAAGCATGGAAGTTAACGGAAAAAGAACTTTTGGATATGATGAACCAATTATTTATAAGCGTGCATAAACAAGTGGAATTAAATGACAATTATCCTTTTATTCTTTTATGTTTTATGTTAAAATAAATAAAAATGTGATGTTGGAATATGCATTGGTTGATAATTCCTGAGAAGATTTAAAGATAAAAATAGATAGTCTGAAGAAAAAGGCTATCTATTTTCTGACCTATAAAAATATATTACTGATTAATAAATAAAATGGTGAAAGAATTCAAAGAATGGAGATTAGTATGAAGAAGAAAATAGCCAGAAACATAGTCAGAGTATTGTTAGTAATTCTTGTTACAGTGATAATGCTTGTAGGAACTTTATTTTTTATGATAAAACGGATATGCAGTAATTCGGCACCATCAGCAAGAAATCTTTTTATATCAACAGTTCTTGAATCTGGTCAGATGAAGTTTCTTGCATCATGGTTCTGTACAGATGATCAGATTAATGAGGTAATTAATGCTAATAAGATGGAAACTCTTGATTCGGATATTGATACATCACTTATTAATATATCTGCTTCGGATGAGTCAGTAAAGGATAATAATGAGGAAGCGGAGCAGTTTGATGAGAATGGCATAAGAATGGTAGAGATATCAGGAAGATCTTTTTTTGGTAAAATGCTTATTATAAAGGACCCTTCACAGGTCAAAGTAGGAACTACATATCCATGGGGAGATTATGGTAAGGAACTTGACCAGATTGTAAGCGGTGCAGGTGCAGTTGCCGGTGTCAACGGAGGTCTTTATGTTTCATCAGGAAACAGAGGGGGTTCACCACTTGGAATAGTTGTACAGGATGGAAATATTACATATAATAGTCCTTCGTCGCTGACAGGACTTTACCTTATCGGGCTTAATAAGGACAATCTTCTTGTAATCAAAGATATAGATGGGATGTCGGCAGCAGATTTTGAAAAATATGTAGCGGAAGCCGGAATCAGGGATGCGGTTGCTTTCCAGGAAGAAAGTTCTGATGCAAATAATCATTTTGTTTCACTTATAATTAATAATGAGGCTAGAGCTTTAAAGGGTCAGGGAAGTGGAGCTAATCCAAGAACAGTTATAGGACAAAGAGCAGACGGTGCAATTCTTCTTTTGGTTACAGATGGAAGAGGTGCTTCAGGACATCTTGGAGCAACGGCATCAGACCTTATTTCAGTCATGCAGGAATACGGTGCTGTTAATGCAGCAAATCTTGACGGCGGCAGTTCTTCAACTATGGTTTACAATGGCAGCTATGAGATGACGAGTGTGACATTTTATTATCAGAATTCGTCATGGAAACTGCCAACAGCGTTTGTTGTAATGCCTAAATAGGGAGGAGAATTGTAATAATGAAAGACAATACTAAAAACAAAACTGGAAAATTTAATATAAAATTAAATTATTGGACAGGGCTTATCATATATGCTGTTGTTTTGTTAATTATAGGAATCTGCGTATATATATATACAGGATCATGCGTTAAGAAATATGAGAATTCACAGTCAGATAAAGTTATGGATGGATTTCTTAAAGACTTTGAAAAAATGGTTGATGATAAGACTCTTGCGGACAATATAGAGCTTCCTGCAAGCAGTGAATTTGAAGGGAAAGATACATTTGTCAATATGTATATGTCAGAATTTGATGGTGTATCCGGATATACATATAAGAAGTCAGAGGGAAGTTATAATACAGAAGAGCCGCAGTATGATATATATGCTGATGACAAACTGGCTGCAAGGATGACACTTGAAGCGAAAAATCAGCATGTTGTTCTTGGGATTCTTACAGTATTTGATTGGAAAATCAAGTCAATCGAGCCGGCATTTTCTGCTAAAACTACTGACTATACTGTTTTGATTCCACAGGATTACACAGTTACTGTTAATGGAATTAAGGTATCAGATAATTATAAAACAGGCAAAATGGTTGAAAATCCTGATTTTGTTAATGTATCTAAGTATGTTGATATGCCAAAATCTGTAGAATATAAGCTGACAGGATTTGTAAACAAACCTGAAATTAAGATTTATAGTGCGGCAGGAAGTGAAGTCGCTGTCAATGTAGATTCTAAGGGCAATATTACAGCCGGTGCAGGAGGGGATTCATCTGATATGCCATCAGACAGAAAAGAAGAGGCTCTTAACATGGCAAAAATATGGGATAATTTCCTTACTAATGATTTAAGCGGTGCAGGTCACGGTCTTGCAACTGTACAGCAATATCTTATTGAGGATTCATATTATTGGAATCTTGCAAAAGACTATTCGGTAAGTCCTGATATTACATTTATAAGTGACCACGTACTTTCAGGTAATCCTTATACAGGTGTGGTAGTTGATAATTATATTGAATATAACGATAACTGTTATTCATGTCATATTGCATTTACCAAGAATATGACACTTACATCCGGCGGTGCTAGAAAAGATGTTATTGATTCAACATTTTATTTTGTAAAATACCAGGGAAATTGGGCTATTGCCGACATGATTGCAACAACAAAATAAGTTGTAATACAGGTACCATGTACTAAATGAAGAACAGAAAATACAACAATAGCACTATTTACATGAAATTATAAAATAAAGTATAATCGGTTGAATTAAAAATGGGACTATAAACATTGTTTTAATAACGTGGAGATATTATGAAAATAATTTATGGAATCATTATAATATTGCTTATAATATTACTTGGAGCATGTGCGTTAAAGGCAAAGAATAAAAAAGGGAATCTTGCCAGAATAGTGTTTTTGTATGAAACAGGTGCGGTACTATTTGGTATTACATTTATGATATTTACATTTTCCAATAATATCAAGGTAGTAACTTTTTGCCGTGGTCTTATGTTTGCAGGATATGACTGGCTTCTTATATTATTGATGTATTATACACAATATTATACAGGCTTATTTGATGAAGTCAGAATTATTAAAGGAGCTATGGTTATATATGGTATGTTTGATACTGTACTATTATTTTCCAATATATGGACAGGTCAGATGTTTTCAGTTGAATTTATTACAGATGCCGAATTACATTTAAGATTTACAGACAGTATTTTTGTAAAAATACATTTTATATATAATTTTGCAGTTGTGCTTCTTCTTCTCGTTTCATACATGTTTATGATAATGAAATCTTCCAAGTTTTACAGAATAAGATATGAAGTTATTTTTGTATCACTTTTTATAGCAGCTGTATTAGATATTATTTTCTTTAAATCTAATTCTGTTTATGATATTTCAGTTGTAGCATTTGGGTTGATGTCAGTGTTTATATATTATTTTACATTGAGTTATGTTCCTGAGGAATTGATTGAAAATACGCTTTCACTTGTTATAAAAGATATGAATAGCGGAATTATATGTTTTGATAACAGGGGAAAATGTATACATTGTAATGATTATATAAAAAAAGTATTTAGTTTGTGTGATGAGTATAGTGAACTGGAAACGGGATATCACAGATGGCTTGAGGAAATTGCAGATAAAAGAGAAAATAATATTGAGTATTCAGCTGTGAAAGTCGTTGATGGTGAAAGTAAAAATTATGATGTGATATATAAACGTATATTTGATGATAAAAATAATTTTATATGCGATTATTTTGTATTTAATGATAAGACCGAAGATATAAAGTCGATTGAAATTGAAAAGTATAAAGCATCACACGACAACCTTACAGGATTATATAATAAAGAATATTTTTATAGCCACGTACATGAAATCGTAAATAAAAACAGTGGCATACAGTATTGTATATTGTGCAGTAATATAAAAGATTTTAAATTTATTAATGAATTATTTGGACTGAAAAAAGGTGATGAAGTTCTTGTTAAAGTAGGAGAATTTTTTAATAAATATCTGGAAGATGATTCAATATGTGCAAGAATTGAAAATGACAGGTTTGCAGTATGTATGCCAAAAGAAAAATTCAATGAAAAAGCGATTATAAGCAGACTGAATGAATTTCAAAAACAGTTTGATAATAATGCATTCAGAATGCATGTATTTATAGGTGTTTATGATATTGAAAATTTGGATGAGCCTGTCAGTATAATGTGCGATAAGGCTAATATTGCAGGCGATACAATTAAAAATGATTATCACAGTTATATAGCATATTATAATAATGCAATGCTTGAAAATTCAATTGAAGAGAGACGTATTATCGGTGAATTTGAGCGTGCGTTAAATAATGAAGAATTTGTTATGTATCTTCAGCCGCAGGTTGATTTTAAGGGAATTGCCAGAGGTGCTGAAGCATTGGTGAGATGGAGACATCCTGTAAAAGGCCTGTTATCTCCGGCAGTATTTGTTGATGTGCTTGAAAAGGCAGGACTTATCTACAAAATTGACAAATATATGTGGGAAAAAGCGGCAGCTAAATTAAAAGAGTGGAAAGAACTGGGAAAAGAACAGTATCATATATCTGTTAATATATCTACAAAAGATTTTTATCTTGTTGATGTTTATGAAACATTTGTAGATATTGTTGAAAGAAATGGAATTAATCCGGAAAAGTTAAAGCTTGAAATAACTGAAACAACTATTATGGATAATTTTGAGAGAAATATTAAAATTATAAAATGCCTTCAGGATTATGGCTTTAAGATTGAAATTGATGATTTTGGAAGCGGATATTCTTCTCTTAATATGCTTAAAGATATAAGTGCTGATATTTTAAAGATTGATATGGGATTTTTAAATGCCACGGAGAATGAGTTGAAAGGCCAGGATATTCTTGAAAGTATTATTTTCCTTGCACAGAAACTCGGAATGGAAGTTATAACAGAGGGTGTTGAAACATCCCAGCAGCTTACAATGCTTATACAGATGGGCTGCAGGATGTTTCAGGGATATTATTTTTCACGCCCGGTACCAGAAGAAGAGTTTGAGGAAAAATATAATATCAGACAGTGACTTCAAAAATGAGATAGTTTATGTTGCAGATTTTTTCGTTGCGTAAAGTAATATTTCCGTTATTATTATTTATAATTGTTTTTAATGAAGGCAGTCCAAGACCGTGACCTGTGTTTTTTGCATGTTTGGTTGTATAACCGAGCAGAAATATATTATGCAGAAAATCAGATGTAATCATTGGGAACAATATGCAGGATATTCAACTTATGGAATTATAAGAAAATAGCAGAAAAGCGGGGTGTAAAATGAAAAAACAGAGAAAAATAGTGATAGCAGTGAGTGGATTAATAATTGCTGTAATTATAGTATTTATTATACAAAATATTGTTAATACACCCAAAGGCGGTGTATGTATTGAAGAGGGACGAATAGTTAATGGTTCGGCTCCTTTTACATCACTTGAAGTTAAAGATGCAATGAGTGAGCTTAAAAGTATTTTTGAAAAATCTTATGCTGGATGCAGCATATCAGATATGTGGTATACGCAGACAGGTGGGGAAAATTATAAGACTGCGTCCGACAGTAAAATAACATTGCATACAAAAATTATTACCGGAAACAAAAAAATAGGTAAAATGAACAGAAATACAACATATAATGACTGGAAATGGATATTCCAAAAAAAAGATGAAAATGGGAAATGGCAGCTTATTAGTGATGGATATACGCCGTGAAAAAACTGAGAAAAAATATAATATCAGACAGTGACTTCAAAGATGATATAGTTGATATAATTGATGTTGTTCCTGCATGGAAATGGCTTTTAGAGGAATAAAATAATTAAAACATTGCTTATGTCATACAGAGGTGGTACAATACAATAATTGTATTTAAAATTAAAGGAGGGCTAATCTGTGATTAAGCAATTATCGGTACTTGTTTCCAACAATCCGGGTAACTTATTTAATGTTGTTGAAATTTTAAAGGAAAATAATATTGAATGTTATGGACTGTCAACATATGATGCTACGGATTTTGGTGTGTTTCATATGATAGTGGACGACCCTGACAGATGTAATGATGTGCTTTCTTCAAAGGGATATACTGTACTTGAAAGATTCGTAATAGCAGTCAGACTCCAGGAAAGATTTACAAATATGTCTGATTTTTTAAAGGAACTTAAAAATGCACGTACTAATCTGGACTGCATTTTTACATTTGTAAGCCATAACCAGGAGCCTGTTATTGTATTCAGAACAGAAGACAGCTTTGAAGTTGAAAAGTATCTGACTGATAAAGGTTTCCATGTGTATACATCAATGAAGGAATTTATGTAATGTCTGTTCGCCAGATTTCATATCAAGGTGTATTGATTCATTATCATATATAAGATTGAATGATGTATCACGTAATGCAGATATATCTATGTATACAGACCGCTTGTTATTATCCCATGACAGGCGGTTTATTTTTATGCCGCATTTTGTGAGAAGACCGCATATTTCGCCGTTAATAAGACCTGTGTTTAATGCAGGGAGCAGTTCGACCGTACATTCGTCAGAGTACACCAGCATTTCGTTTATGATGCCGACTATTCCGAGAAGAGTGTCTGTGCAGAATACGCCTTTTGAGCGGTCTGTATTATGGTCTGTAAAAAATGTGTTGTAAAATATGCCGCTTTTAAAAAGCAGCAAAAGCGTATTATATACAGCTTCCGGGTTTTTGAGGCGGGCTTCTACGAGAGCTTTGTGAATCCAGCCGTGTGATGCGGTGTCGTCTTTTCCCGTGTTTTCGCGGTTACGGTTAATTATTGCCTGACGGCATGCGGATGCAAGTGCGTGATTGTGCTGTGTTTCTGATGATGGCCATGCACAATAAAGATGGCTTATGTGGCGGTGGGCATTATTTTCTTTGTATTCGTTCATGGACCATTCTTTTATTGCACCGCTTTTATCAAACATATATACAGGCAGGCACGATATCAGATGTGTGATTTTTTCAAGGGTTTTCTGATAACCATTAGGCTTTATGTCTGAGAGTATATTTTTGTACATATTAAGAGAATCAACGGCAGCAGCTATATCCATAGCCGCATTGGCAGTGATTGCACTTTTATAACCGAGCGGTTTGTTTTCGGGTGAAAACGATGGGATTATAAGGTATTTTTCATCTGGTTCCAAGGATGTTTTTCCCTTTACAAAGCGGGCATTTCCGTTTGAATCTGTAAAATATTCGGGAGTACAAAGCTGTTCCCAGAAGTTGAATGTTTTTGCAAGTAAAGGAAGAAGAATGTCTTCTTTAATGCGGAAAATGTTTTTATTATATATACGTATTATATTTTCATCGTGTGTTGTGATTGTGACGTTGCCATAGACTTGCATGAATTCATAAATCGGAATAATCATCCAGCTTGCTCCAGCATTCCAGTATTGAAATGGATAATTGATGTCATATTCAACCATCATTGCACGGTGACCGTCGGTATTTACGGGGGTGAGGACAGCGTTTTTCATGCCGTAAACGGCTTTGGCATTGATTTCCCAGTCGGGAATCTGTTTTAACACAAACCAGATGTAACCTTTGCCTGCATCACACATTCCGCATGTGTTCATGCCTGATACCTGAATATTTACATTGGCGTCCATTGTGTAGGCACTTCTCCACAGCATATTCCATTCGCCTGTCCAAAGCCCCGAAAGACGAGGTGCAGTATGTCCGGCACAGGAATACATTGCATATCTGCCATGGTTGTATACACGTTTCAGAAGTTCAGGCAGTATGTAATCAGTTTTTTTCTGCTTTTGTAATAATTCTTCGTTGCTGAGAGTTTTATCGGCGTTGTTAAGTTTCAGGCTGACATGGTTAAAAATACTGCTGTATTTTTCTATATGAGGCTTTAGTGCAGCTTCATATGAAAATAAAGAACTTGCGTCAGCGTATTTTATTAATGTTTTATTAATTTTATTTATACATTGTGAGACAAGTGGAATTGTGAAAAAATCTGCGGTTATTTTATCAGGCTGTTTATAAGTCCAGTCAAGGTATGTTATAAGAACAAGTTTTTTGCCCGAAAATGTTATGATGGGATTTTTGGGGTCAAGGCATGATTTTGCACGCATATCAGTGTCCGTAAAAGATAGGGAAGTTGTTCCGTCATAAGGGATAATGCGTGTTACGCCTGCAAATCCTCCATTTTTTAATTCACTTTCTTCGTATTGCGGATACAATGCACAAAAGCCGATTAATCCATCAGTTGCAAACCGCGTATATTTCATATTTAATTCGGGTGCGTCACCGCTTTTTTGTCTGCCAAATTTGTGCATTGATTCAAAATCATCAATTGATATGTCAACAGTGAAACTGTTACCTGATATTTCTGTGATTATTACATCGTCAACAGATGATGTGAAGGTACGTTTTTTTATATGATTTGCATACGTATTGTATTCTGACATGTTATACGATGAAACCAGCTCAGATGTTTCATAATCTGTAGAACGCACAAAGTCTGTAATATCTGAGGCATTTTTTAAAGATATTCTTAACTGGTGTCCCGGATGATAACAGTACATATTGGTTCTTTTTCTGTTATGTATATTCCATGTGTCGTCCATATTTATTACAGATTGTCTTGCTTCGTCAAGCTGTTCTGTTACTTCTGCGGGAACACATCTTGGCTCGTCTGATGGCATTACAAATTCAGTATTCTGAAAAATAAAGCTGTCGTTTTTTGGGGCACCAGATGTGAGAACGCCTATGTGTCCGTTGCCGCATGCCATACATTCGTGCCATGCAATCTGTTTTATATCATATCCGGCATAGGGTATTATTTCAGTAAAATAATTTGAATACATAATTATCCTCCGTTTCCATATTTTCAATAATAAACCTCAAACAATTGTAGCATATTTTTGTTGCATTTTATATGAAATTATAGTACGCTATGAAAAATAAAACATAGTAATACGGTAGGAAAGGTAGAATATGAAGAAGACAGTTAAAAAATTAATTGCAGACGTACTAATTATTACAACATTAATTTCAATATTTGCACTTGCAGGATGCGGAGTGAAAAATTCTGATAATGCCAATGCCGATGTGCAGGACGGTGTTACATTTACAGATGCACTGGGCAGAAGTGTTACCGTAAAATCGGCAGACAGAACGGCTTCGCTTCTCGGAAGTTTTTCTGATGTGTGGCTTCTTGCGGGCGGAAAGCTTGTGGCTTCGGTTAATGATGCGTGGGACAGCCTTGATTTGGGACTCGACGATTCTGTTGTCAAGCTTGGGGCGATACTTGAACCGAATGTAGAGCTTCTTATAGCTTCACAGCCTGATTTTGTTATTGCCAGTGCCAATACAAAGCCTGATGTCGAAATGCTTGCAACATTGGAAAATGCAGGAATTACAGTTGCATATTTTGATGTTAATAATTATGAAGACTATATAGCAATGCTTGATATATGCACAGATATAACGGGACGCAAGGATTTATATGAAAAAAATGGTGTTTCTGTGCGGACAGAAGTTGAAAACGCAAAAAAACAGATTGACGGCAGCAATCCTAAGATATTGCTTCTTCGTGCAGCTTCCAAAAATATCAAGGCGAAGGGCAGTGATGGAATTGTAAGCGGCGAGATTTTAAAAGATTTGGGATGTGTAAATATTGCCGACAGCGACAGTTCTTTGCTTGATGATCTGAGTCTCGAGGCTATTGTAAAGGAAGACCCCGATTTTATTTTTGTGACAATTCAGGGAACTAATACTGAGGCGGCATTAGAGAATGTTGACACACTTTTAAAGAGCAATCCTGTATGGAAAAGTCTCACAGCAGTAAAAAATGACAGATATTATGTGCTTGATAAGAGTCTTTACAATTTTAAGCCTAATGAGCGTTGGGGTGAGGCTTATCAGAAACTTGCGGATATTTTGTATTAGAGGAGGATGGACAATTATGGCATATTTTCCATTTTATGTAGAATTAAAGGATGTTTCGGTACTTATTGTTGGCGGCGGAAAGGTTGCACTTCACAAGGTGAAGAGAATACTGGATTATGGACCTAAGATAAAGGTTGTTGCCAAAAAAGTTGATGAGAGAATTAAAAATATTAAAGGTGTTGAGTGGGAAGAAAGAGAGTTTGAGGACAGCGACGTAGAAGGTGTGCGTTTTGTTATTGCAGCGGCAGGTGATGAAGAACTTGATGAGCATATAACAAGTCTTTGTAACGATAAAGGAATATTTATTAATGTAGTTGATGTAAAAGATAAATGTGATTTTATATTCCCGTCGGTTGTAAGCCGCGGAAAGCTGGAAATAGGAATATCGTCAAGTGGTGCAAGCCCAAGAATCACAACACTTCTTGCAGGAGAAATTGACAATATTCTGCCTGACAATATAGAAGAAATACTTGATTACCTTGAAAAATTGCGTCCTTACGCTAAACAAAAGATAAGCAATGATGTACTAAGGGCACGTTTTCTTTCATATATGGCAGAGCTTACATACAGCCGGAGAAACATTCCGGATGATGAAGAACTGGAAAAAATTTTAAATAAATTCTTAAATCCTATTGAAACGATATGAATAGTAGTGTATTATAATAAAAGTTACAGAACTTAAAAAGAAAAGAGGGTTATTATGGCAGAGATAGCAAAACAGATAACAGAGCTTATTGGACGTACTCCGATGTTGCAGTTATGTAACTTTCAAGAGGACAATAATGTTAGTGCAAACATAATAGCAAAGCTTGAATATTTCAATCCGCTTGGCAGCGTGAAAGACAGAGTTGCATATGCGATGATTGAAGACGGAATCAAACAGGGAAAGATTAATAAAGATACGGTTATTATAGAGCCTACAAGCGGCAATACAGGAATAGGACTTGCTGGTGTGTGTGCCGCAAAGAGATTAAAGCTTATTCTTACTATGCCTGACACTATGAGTGTAGAGAGAAGAAAGATTGTAACGGCACTTGGAGCAGAAGTTGTTCTCACACAGGGAAGACTCGGAATGAAAGGTGCAATAGCAAAGGCTGAACAGTTAAAGGAAGAATACGGCAACGCATTTATTCCACAGCAGTTTGACAATCCTTCCAATCCTGAGATTCACAGGGTTACAACAGCAAAGGAAATCGCAGAAGCGACAGACGGAAAGGTTGATATATTCATTGCATCAGTTGGAACAGGCGGAACTATAACGGGAACTGCAAAAGGTCTTAAAGAAGCTGGAATTAATGCAAAAATAGTTGCCGTGGAGCCTTCTGGTTCACCGGTCCTTTCCGGTGGTAGTGCTGGTCCTCACAAGATACAGGGTATAGGAGCAGGATTCATACCTGAGGTTATGGATACAAGTATAGTTGATGAGATTGTAACTATAGGAAATAACGAGGCGTTTGAGACGACGAGACAGGTTGCAAAGTCAGAAGGCCTGCTTGTTGGAATATCTTCGGGAGCAGTTCTTTGTGCAGCCTTAAAGGAGGCACGAAAGCCTGAAAATGCAGGAAAGAATATAGTTGTTCTCCTTCCTGATACGGGAGAAAGATATTTATCGACATCATTATTTGAATTTTAAGCTGTAGGAATGGGTGGTAAACAATATGAAAAAAATATATAAAATGCAGGCAGTTTTGTTAGCTGCATGTGTTTTTACGGGGCTTGCGGGATGCGGCCGTGAAAAATCGAATATAATGACAATCACCAATGTTTCATATGATGCCACAAGGGAATTCTATGAAAGCTATAATGAGATTTTCAAAAGCTATTATGAAGAAAAATATGGTGAGCCGGTGAAAGTAATACAGTCACATGCCGGTTCCGGGAGTCAGGCAAGGTCAGTTGTTGAAGGCTGTAATGCAGATGTTGTCACACTTGCACTTGAACATGATATTTCGCTTATTGAAAAAACCGGACTTGTTGACAGCAGCTGGAAGCAGGAATATGACAATGATTCCGCACCATACACTTCAACAATGGTCTTTCTTGTAAGAAAAGGAAATGAGAAAAATATAAAAGACTGGGATGATTTGATTAAAGACGGTGTTGAAGTTATAACGCCGGACCCGAAAAGCAGCGGCGGTGCATGTTGGAATTTTCTTGCGGCATTAAGTTATGCCAGGGAGAAATATACGGATACAGATAAGCAGAATGAATTTATCAAAAAATTGTATGCTAATGTATCAGTTCTTGATTCGGGAGCGAGAGGTTCAGCGACAACATTCGTTGAGAATCAGAAAGGCGATGTTCTTATTGCATGGGAAAATGAAGCAATGATGACAGTCGCCAATTATCCGGGACAATATGAGATTGTAACACCATCAGTAAGTATTCTTGCACAGCCGAGCGTGGCGGTTGTTGATGATAATGTAAAAGTTAATAAATCAGGGCAGGCAGCAGGAGAATATCTTTCTTATCTGTATTCGGAAAATGCCCAGAGACTTGTGGCTGATTACGGATATCGCCCAAGTGAAAAAAAAATCCTTAATGAATATTCGGATAAATTTAATCTGAATGTAAAATGTACAACAATTAATGATTTCGGCGGCTGGGACAATGCGTATAAACAGTATTTTGATGACGGTGCATTGTTTGACAAGCTGTGTAATTAAAAGCGGAAAGGAAAAATAAGTATGGAAGAAACCGTAAAATTAAAAAAAGCAAAGAAAACCAGAGTGATTCCGGGCTTTAAGCTTACAATGGGAATTACGGTGACGATGCTTTCACTTATTGTATTGATTCCGCTTGCATCGGTTATGGTATATTCGCTGAAACTGCCACCGTCGGAATTTATAAAACTGATTACAAAGCAGAATGTAGTTTACGCATTTACGACGAGTATTGTCTGTTCTTTTATAGCGGCGGTGATAAATGTAATATTTGGAGTAATTCTTGCATGGACACTTGTAAAATATGACTTTCCGGGAAAGCGTATTCTTGACGGATTTATAGAGCTTCCTTTTGCACTTCCGACAGCAGTTGCGGGCATAACGCTCTCAAAGATGTATTCGGATACGGGAATACTTGGAAAACCGCTTGCCGCAATAGGAATTAAGGTAAGTTACACACATCTTGGAATTATAGTTGCACTTATATTTATCGGAATTCCGTTTGTAGTAAGAAATGTGCAGCCGGTGCTTGAAAAACTTGACGGACAGTATGAGGAAGCAGCTTACATACTTGGTGCGTCGCCGTCAAAGACATTTTTTAAGGTAATACTTCCCGAATTGAGACCTGCGATACTTACAGGTTTTGGGCTTGCATTTGCAAGGGGAATCGGTGAGTATGGAAGCGTTATTTACATTTCGGGCAACAGTGCCAAAGAGCATACACAGGTTGTATCGTATGTAATAATGCAGAAGTTAAGTTATATTGATTATGCGTCGGCAACAGCTATAGCACTTGTGATGCTTGTAATATCATTTCTGCTTTTATTTGCGATAAATGTTATCCAGATGAAGCAGGCAAAAAGAACCAATAATATATAATCATACAATGTTAAAATGGCGGATGATAAAAACAGGATGGGAAAAGTTATGAATGAACAGGAAAAATTTGAAAAAAGAAAAAAAATAACTAAATATGTTCTTATAACAATAAGCGTTTTATTTGTATTTTTTATGCTTGTGATGCCGCTGTTTTGTATTGTATCCAGCTCGCTCAAGCAGGGACTTGGATTTTATTTTAAATCGGTATCGTCAAAATATGTTGTCAGTGCTTTGAAGGTTACTTTGTTTGCAACTGTTATTGCGGTTGTTATCAATACATTTTTTGGATTGTGTGCGGCATGGGTTACGACAAAGTTTTCATTTAAGGGAAAACAGGTGCTTGCGACACTTATTGATATTCCGTTCTCAATATCACCCGTTATCGTTGGACTTGCGTTTCTTATGACATTCGGGCGTCTCGGCTGGTTTTATCCTGTTATAAGATGGTTTAATTCGGTATTCGGAGCGAATGTAAGAATCGCATTTGCAATTCCCGGAGTTGTGCTTGCGACAATATTTGTAACATTTCCGTTTGTATCAAGAGAGATTATTCCAGTGCTTAACGCACAGGGAAAAGACGAGGAGGAAGCGGCGGCTCTTATGGGAGCGGGCGGATTCAAAATCTTTTTTAAGATTACGTTTCCTCAGATAAAATGGGCTTTAATATATGGAATTATTCTTTGTACATCGAGAGCACTCGGCGAGTTTGGTGCGGTAAATGCATTATCAAAGACGAGAGGCGAGACATTTACACTTCCTCTTGAAATAGACGCATTGTATATGTCTGGAACGGAAAGCTCGATTACGGCGGCATTTGCAGCATCTTCAATACTTGTTATTATTGCGGTTGTTGTGCTTGTGCTTAGAAATATACTTGAATACAGGGCGAAAAAGAAAGGTCAGGAGCAGGCAGCTTCTTGAGAGTGGTGTGAAATATGTATGTTGAAATGAAAAATATTTATAAACAATATGGCGATTTCAGGGCTTCTGACAATGTGAGTTTCGGAATTGAAAAAGGTAAGCTTGTCGCACTTCTCGGACCGTCGGGAAGCGGAAAGACAACGCTTCTTAGAATGATTGCAGGGCTTGAGACTCCTAATGCGGGAGATATTTTTATAGACGGAAAACGTGTTAATGATATTCCTGCATCAAAGAGAGGAATTGGCTTTGTATTTCAAAGTTACGCATTATTCAGATATATGACGGTATACGATAATGTGGCATTTGGACTTGAATTACAGAAGGTTCCGAAAGCCGAAATAAAAGAACGCGTTATGAAACTTCTTGAGATAACAGGGCTTTCGGGAATGGAAAAAAGGTATCCGAACCAGCTTTCAGGCGGACAGAGACAAAGAGTTGCTTTCGCAAGAGCATTAGCTCCGAATCCGCAGGTGCTTCTGCTTGATGAACCATTTGCCGCCATTGATGCAAAGGTTCGTTCTGAATTGAGACTGTGGCTTAGAAGTATGGTTACACAGCTTGGAATTACCAGTATATTTGTAACGCACGACCAGGACGAAGCCGTTGAGGTTGCCGATGAGATTATCATTACGAACCACGGTAAAATCGAGCAGATGGGAACGCCGTCACAGATTTACAAATCACCTGATACACCATTTGTTGCACAATTTATCGGAAGACCGTCAGAAGTACATAATTATGATACATTGAACGGCTTTGACAAGATAGAGGGAGCGGACAAGGCGGTTATAAGACCTGAATTTGTCAAAATTTCAAAGTTTGGAAAGCTCGACAGATACATGAGTGCGTCAGAGACAGGAATTGTCGAGGACGTTGTTTTCCGTGGCAACAGGCTTGACGTTACGATTGATGTCCATGGAATAAAAATTACAGGCGAGTGGTCGCTTGAGAAAGATTCACTCGAGATTGGCGAAAAAGTTAATCTTTTAATATACAGAATCTATGTAATGGACGACACGAAAGCATATTTGTGTGAAAATAAAGAAATGCAGGAAGATGACGTATTCTATATCTAGGGATTGGAGAAATGTGTTATGCAGATTAAAAAAAGAGAGACACTTAATACAGACATACTTATCATCGGCGGCGGAACAGCAGGCTGTTATGCTGCGTTGACGATTGCAGAAAAATCGGGATATTCGGTGCTTATCGCAGAGAAAGCCAATATAAAAAGAAGCGGCTGTCTTGCAGCTGGAGTAAATGCAATCAACGCATACATCGTTGAGGGCAGAAAGCCTGAAGATTATGTTGATTACGCAAAGAAAGACGCAGACGGAATTGTAAGAGAGGATTTGCTTCTTACAATGTCTGAGGGACTTAACCGTGTCACGGAAAAGATGGAAAAACTTGGACTTGTCATTTTAAAGGATGAGAACGGCAAATATGTCGCAAGAGGCAACAGAAACATAAAAATTAACGGTGAGAATATCAAGCCGATTCTTGCAGATGCGGTAAAAGCACTTCCGGATTGCACAATTCTTAACAGGGTAAATATCACGGATTTTTATGTTGAAAACAATACAATCTGCGGAGCATACGGATTCAGTATAGATGAAACGGAAGAAAACGGAGAAAAAAGTGGAACGGCATATCTTATAAAGGCTAAGAAAGTTCTCTGTGCGACAGGCGGTGCGGCAGGTCTTTACAGACCAAACAATCCGGGATTTTCAAGACACAAAATGTGGTATCCGCCGTTTAATACGGGAGCGGGATACGCAATGGGAATAAATGCGGGAGCTGAGATGACAACATTTGAAATGCGTTTTATAGCACTCAGATGTAAAGATACGATAGCTCCGACAGGAACGATAGCACAGGGTGTCGGTGCAAAGCAGGTTAATTCAAAGGGCGAGATATACGAGACAAAATATGGTCTTACAACGTCACAGAGAGTATACGGAACTGTCATGGAAAATATTGAGGGAAGAGGCCCTTGTTATCTGAGAACGGAAGGAATAAGCAAAGCACAGGATGAATCGTTAAAGAAAGCATATCTGAACATGGCACCGAGCCAGACATTAAAGTGGATTGAATCGGGAAAGAACCCAAGTGAGCAGAATGTTGAGATTGAGGGAACGGAACCTTATGTTGTAGGCGGACACACAGCGAGCGGCTATTGGGTTGACACGGAAAGAAGAACTACAATTCACAATCTTTTTGCAGCGGGAGACGTGGCAGGCGGCTGTCCTCAGAAGTATGTTACGGGTGCTATGGTTGAAGGTGAGATTGCTGCGGAAACTATGGTAAAAGAGCTTGATGCACAAAAGGTCAGCGAAACAACAGAAGATAAAAAGGCAAATAATGAAAATGATGATGTATGCGGCATTGATAAAGCTTTTGATGAAAAAGTAAACGAGTATAACAGAATTTTAAATAATAAAGATTGTGTATATACGACAGAACAGCTTGAAGATGCCATGCAGAAGGTTATGGATGCTTATGCCGGAGGTATCGGAAGCCATTATCAGTTCAATGAAAAACAGCTTGAACTTGCAAAAGAAAAGATAAAGAAATTGCAGGAACTTGCTGAAAATGTCAGTGCTGATGACTGCCATGAGCTTATGTTTGCATATGAGTTAAAGGAAAGACTTACAGTATGCCTTACACTTATAGAGCATCTTAAAGCGAGAAAAGAGACACGCTGGCACAGTTTTGATGAGAATCTTGATTACCCTGAAAAGAGTGATGAATGGCTCAAATACGTCAATTCAAAGAAAGTTGACGGAGAAATAAAGATAATCACAAGACAGCTTGTGGGAAGGGGTGAGAGCTATGAGCATAATAATTGATAAAGAAAAATGCAGAAAATGCGGCAAATGTACGCAGGTCTGTCCCGGAAGCCTTATCAAAAAAGATGAGGATGGAAAGGCATTTATTAAGTATCCTAAGGATTGCTGGGGGTGCTGCTCTTGTATAAAGGAGTGTCAGTTTGATGCCATAGGACTTTATCTCGGAGCGGATATAGGAGGAATGGGAAGCAGCATGACGGTAAAATCAAGAGACCATTTCCTTGACTGGAATATCCATAAAACAGACGGAAGCACAGAAACAATAATTATAGATAAAAAAGAATCTAACAAATATTAAGTGAATGGAGGAAAAATGTAATGGAAAAATTATCACATCTTGATGCACTTGAAGCAGAAGCAATTTACATAATCCGTGAAGTTGCAGCTGAGTGTGAAAAGCCGGTAATGCTTTACTCAATAGGAAAGGACAGCTCGGTAATGCTTCATCTTGCAATGAAGGCATTTTATCCGGAAAAACCACCATTTCCATTTTTGCATGTAAATACAACATGGAAATTCAAAGAAATGATTAAGTTCAGGGATGAGCAGGCTAAAAAGCTTGGCATAGAAATGCTTGAATATATCAATGAAGATGGCGTAAAGCAGGGAATCAACCCATTTGACCACGGTTCTGCATATACAGATATCATGAAGACACAGGCTTTAAAGCAGGCGTTAAACAAATACGGTTTTACAGCGGCTTTCGGCGGTGGTAGAAGAGATGAGGAAAAATCAAGAGCAAAGGAAAGAATTTTCTCATTCAGAAATGAAAACCATGCATGGGATCCGAAGAACCAGCGTCCTGAAATGTGGAAGTTATATAACTCAAAAATCCACAAGGGCGAGAGCATAAGAGTTTTCCCTATTTCAAACTGGACAGAGGCAGATATATGGCAGTATATAAAGAGAGAAAAGATTGAGATTGTACCTCTTTATTTTGCAGATGTAAGACCTGTTGTATACCGTGACGGCAATATTATCATGGTTGATGATGACAGAATGAAATTAAGACCGGACGAGAAGGTAGAGATGAAGAGCGTAAGATTCCGTACACTTGGATGCTATCCTCTTACAGGCGGTGTAGAATCTACAGCAAAGACACTTGATGAAATTATTGATGAGACACTTTCAGCCGTATCTTCCGAGAGAACAACCCGGGTTATTGATAACGAGGCGGCAGGAAGCATGGAAAGAAGAAAAAGGGAGGGTTATTTCTAGGATGAGAAGTTTATTAAAATTTATTACATGCGGAAGCGTTGATGACGGAAAATCAACTCTTATAGGTCATATTTTATATGATTCAAAACTTTTATATGCCGACCAGGAAAAGGCACTTGAACTTGACAGTAAAGTCGGAAGCCGCGGCGGTGCTATTGATTATTCACTTCTTCTTGACGGTCTTATGGCAGAAAGAGAACAGGGAATTACTATTGATGTTGCATACAGATATTTTACAACAGATAACAGAAGCTTTATCGTTGCCGATACGCCGGGACATGAGGAATATACAAGAAACATGGCGGTCGGTGCTTCATTTGCAGACCTTGCCGTAATTCTTATCGATGCAAAGCAGGGTGTTCTTGTCCAGACAAGAAGACATGCAAGAATCTGTGCACTTATGGGAATTAAGTATTTTGTATTTGCAGTAAATAAAATGGACTTAGTCGGTTATGACGAGAACAGATTTAATGAGATTAAATCACAGATAGATGAGCTTTCAAAAGAACTTTCACTTGAGAGTGTATACATTATTCCTGTATCAGCTACAGAGGGCGATAATGTAACTAAGAAATCAGACAATATTCCTTGGTATAAGGGTGAAGCACTTCTTACATATCTTGAAAATGTAGATGTTACTGAAAAGAAGCAGGAAGAGGGCTTATATATGCCTGTACAGCGTGTATGCCGTCCTGACCATACATACAGAGGATTTCAGGGTCAGATTGAATCAGGTGAAATTAAAGTCGGTGATGACATTGTAACACTTCCAAGCAAAGAACATGCACATGTTAAGAGTATTCTTGTCGGTGACAAGGATTCACAGAGTGCATTTATGGGTCAGCCTGTTACAATCCAGCTTGATAAGGAAGTTGATGTTTCAAGAGGCTGTGTTCTTGCGGCAGGAAACAATCTTCCTATAAGCAAGTCATTTACTGCAACAATTCTGTGGATGGACGATAACGAGCTTACACCGGGAACTGATTATATTGTAAAACTCGGAACAAAGCAGATGCCAGCCATCCTTAAAAATATACAGTATAAGATTGATGTTAATACAGGTGAGTATATTGCTGCTAATGTATTAAAGAAAAATGAGATTGCCGTATGTGATATTGCACTTCAGGAAGAAATTGTTATTGATGAGTTCAAGAAACATAAGACACTCGGCGAGCTTATTCTTATCGACAGAATTACAAACATGACATCTGCGTGCGGTGTTGTAGAGACATCAAAGGTTGATGACAGCAAGGATTTAAAGGCTGCGTTTGTATATGGTTCATATAAGGCAAACGGTGATATTTTTGAGGAGTTCTATTATAATCTCGACAGTATGACAATTAACAAGGTAAGACCTTCAGGAAAGACATATACAGTCGGTGACGAGATTCCTGTAAATGGTGAAAGTTACAGTTATCCTGATGATTTTGATATTGTGGTTCTTCGTGATAAAGTTGCAGTTAAGGTTCGCGACCGTATGGTTGTCGGAATCGGAAGCCTTGACGAGTACGGATATTCAGATGTTCCTGTAATCAACGGACGCGGTTTTGCTGTTAAGATTGCGGATGAGAAAGATTTGAAAGCTTTTCTTTCTGAGCTTAATGCACAGAATGGTAATATAAGCAGTGAATTCTTTAATAAATGGATTACATTCGAGACATACAGAAAGATTGTATTTAAGGACGAAATCTGGAATTAAAGTAAATGCGGGGCTGCCACACCAATCCGGTGTGGCAGCCCCGATAATTTTATGAGGGAGATATTTTATGTCAATTAAAAAAATATCGCAGATGACAGGTGCGTCCGCAGCAACAGTTTCGAGGGTTCTTAATAATCCTGATTACAAGTGCAAAACAAAGGGGCTGCGGGAGAAAATATGGGCGGCGGCCGCACAGATTAATTATACGCCTAACGAAGCTGCAAGAAGTCTGAAAAAAGGTGAAGCCTACGGCACAAAGAATTATTTTATTAATATACTTATCACGCGTTCAGACCATACACATTCAGACCCATTTTTTGATGAGGTTTTAAGAGTAATAGAATCTGAAATTCACAAGAAATCATGTATATTGTCTGCTGTATGGTACAATTCTGTGTTTTCTGACGATAAGAAGTCAGCAAGAGCAAGGTGCGATGAGCTGACAGATGAGATGTACGCACAGACAGGCGGCAAATGCGACGGTCTGATTGTTATAGGAAGATGTAACAAAGAAGCTTTAAAAAAACTCAAAACACGTTTTAAAAATGTTGTTTCTGTAAACCGTAATTCAACTAATTACGAGGTTGACGAGGTGCTGTGTGACGGCACAAAAATAGCTTCATCGGCGATAGAACATCTTATAAAGCTGGGACACACAAATATTGCTTATGTCGGTCATGTGAGAAATGAAGCACGTTATACCGGGTATCTTGAGACACTTAAAAAGTATGACATAGAGGCTGTTCCTGATTATGTGTATGAGACAAATCAGACAGAGGCGGAAGGATACCAGGTTATGGAATCAGTATTGAAAAATGATGATAAACCGACGGCATTTTACTGTGCCAATGATATTACGGCGATAGGACTTATAAAATGTCTCAATCATTACAGAAACAGGTATTACATACCGTCTATAATATCAAGTGACAATATTGAAGAAAGCCAGTATACACAACCGATGCTGACGACAGTCAATCTTCCCAAAGAGGAAATGGGAAGATTCGGTGTTGAGCTGTTAATCGACAGAATTACAGGCAGGCATAAGAATGTAATACGTCTTGAAATAGAGGGAAATCTTGTTGTAAGAAACAGTTGTGCACCAGCAGATGAGACGTATATTACAGAGTATTACATATAAAAATCAAAAAAATATCATTAAAACTGAATATAAACGTAACAATGCTTTTGTGAAATGGTGTTTGAACCAGAAAATATCTGGGTGTAAACGATTTCATAAAAGCATTTTCTGTTATGAAAACAAGCTGAATTACAAGCTCATAATAACAGAAAATTACAAAATACATACTAATAAATGAAAACGATTTCGCAAATGTACGTTGTTAATAAACAAATATGGCAATATAATTCATATAAATCCTAGTTAAAAGCTAGGAAAACAATGAAGCTAAATCCTCTCCTCACAGAGACATAGTGCATCAAAGATGCACATTGGGATTTTGCTTCGCAAAACAAGGGGGCTAAATCCTCTCCTCACAGGTGTTCGGATTTTGCTTCGCAAAACAAGGAGGATTTTATATGAGAAAGAGAAGTTTATTGGCAATAGGATTAACATTTGTTGTAGCAGCAGGAGTGCTTACAGGCTGCGGCAATTCAAAGGCAGCAGATACAAGCAGCCAGCCGGGCGTCGAGATTACGAACGTATCGTATGACCCGACAAGAGAATTATATAAGGAATACAATTCTTTATTTGCAACGTATTGGAAAAACAAGAACGGACAGGATGTAACAGTAACACAGTCACACGGAGGTTCTGGCAAACAGGCACTTGAAGTTGCGAACGGACTTGAAGCTGATGTAGTTACACTTGCACTTGAGGGGGACGTTGATGCAGTCAAAAATGCGGGGCTGATTGAGGAAGGTTATACAAATGAATTCGACCTTGACAGTTCGCCTTATACATCAAGCATAGTATTTCTTGTAAGAAAGGGAAATCCAAAAAATATCAACGACTGGAACGATTTATTAAGAAGCGATGTCGGTGTGATAACACCTAATCCAAAGACGAGTGGAGGAGCAAGATGGAATTATCTTGCGGCATGGTATTACTTTGAAAAACAGGGTCAGCTGGAGAGCACAATTAAGGAAAATATGAAGACACTTTATAAAAATGTTCTTGTACTTGACTCGGGGGCAAGAGGTGCAACAACATCATTTGTTGAAAACGGTCAGGGTGATGTGCTTATAGCATGGGAAAATGAGGCATTTCTTTCACTTGATGAACATCCAGGCGAATATGAGATTGTTGTTCCATCTGTTTCAATATTATGCCAGCCTACAGTGGCCGTAGTTGATGAAGTTGTTGACAATAGAGGCACAAGAAATGTTGCTACAGAATATCTGAAATATCTTTATTCTGATGACGCACAGAAACTAGAGGCAAAATGGTATTACCGCCCTTCAAATAAAGACATTCTTTCGCAGTATGTATACACAGGAAATTCAAATACAATAACACAGATTCCGTCTGACGGAAAATGGATTGTGACAAATATTGATTTGACAGATATCAAGCATTTTGGAGGATGGAGCGAAGCAACAAAGAAGCATTTTTCAGACGGAGGTGTATTCGATGCGATTTACGAGAAAAAATAAAAGCGTAATTCCGGGATTCGGACTTTCATTTGGCATAACAATGGCAATACTCGGGTTTATAGTAATAATTCCGCTGTGCTCACTCGTTGTATATTCATCTAAAATGTCATTTGCGGGATTTATTGAAACAGTGACAAAACCAAGAATGCTTGCAAGCTACAGGGTAAGTTTTACGACAGCATTTTATGCATCATTTGTAAATCTTGTCATGGGAACAGTTCTTGCATGGGTGCTTGTAAGATATGATTTTCCGTTTAAGCGGTTTATGGACGGAATAATTGAACTGCCGTTTGCACTTCCAACAGCAGTTGCAGGTATAGCACTTACTCACCTGACCGTTTCTGACGGCTGGGTGGGCAGGCTGTTTGCCCATTTTGGAATAAAAATAGCATATACGAGGCTTGGAATAACGACAGCACTTATTTTTATAGGAATACCCTTCGTGGTAAGAAGTGTCCAGCCCGTACTTGAAAAAATCGACAAAGAATATGAACAGGCGGCACAGATGCTTGGTGCATCGGGTGCACAGACATTTTTTAAAGTAATACTTCCCGAGATAGTACCATCACTTGTGGCGGGATTTACAATGGCATTTGCAAGATGCCTCGGGGAATATGGAAGTGTTGTGTTTATAGCAGGAAATACGCCATATGAGACAGAAATCACACCGCTTCTTATAATGTCAAAGTTACAGGAGTACGATTATGCATCAGCGACATCAATAGCATTAGTAATGCTTGTTGCAGCGTTTTTAATACTTCTTGTAAATGCGGTTATTCAGAGCCGTTCATCAAAAATTATCAGTGGAATAGGATGATGTTTTATGCAAAAGGAAAATAAAATTATAAAATGGCTGCTTATAACGCTGTGTGCTGTTTTTCTGACAGTTATGCTGATATTGCCACTAATATATGTGGTAACGACAGCTTTTAGGGACGGTGTTTCGGCTTTTTTGAAAGCGGTTGGAGATAAATATGCAGTAAAATCAATATTACTGACATTAAAAGTTACGGTAATAACGGTTATTGTCAATACATTTTTTGGAATATTTGCGGCATGGACAATAACAAAATACAGATTTAAAGGTAAAAAAATAATATCGGCGTTGATAGATCTGCCGCTTACTATTTCTCCTGTTATTGCCGGACTTATATTTTTACTGACATTCGGCCGCAATTCGTTTTTATATCCATATCTTACAAAAATGGGAATAAAAATAATTTTTGCGGTGCCGGGAATAGTGCTTGCGACAATATTTGTGACATTTCCATTTATCTCAAGAGAAATAATACCAGTAATGACAGCGGCGGGAACCGACGAGGAAGAGGCAGCAGCCCTTATGGGAGCTGGATTTTTTAAGATATTTACACAAGTTACGCTTCCACATATAAAGTGGGCATTGCTATACGGAATAGTGCTTTGCAGTGCGAGGGCAATGGGAGAATTCGGTGCGGTTTCGGTAATATCGGGTCACCTAAGGGGAAAGACGAATACAATGCCACTTCACATAGAAGTTACCTATCAGGCATTTGATTTCACAGGTGCATTCGCTATGTCATCAATACTTGTGGTTATGGCACTGATTATATTAATCACAAGAAATATTTTAGAGTATTACGGAAAAAAGAGCGAAGAGGAGAGTGTAAAAGATGAGTGAAAAAAAGGAAAGCTATGTTGAATTAAAAAATGTAAATAAATCATTTGGTGGATTTGAGGCGTCAAAGGATATAAATATAAATATCAAAAAAGGCCATCTTGCTGCACTTTTAGGTCCTTCGGGAAGTGGAAAGACAACAATATTAAAAATGCTTGCAGGCCTCGAAAATGCCGATTCAGGAGATATTTATATCGCCGGTACAAGAGTGAATGATGTAAAGCCAAAAGACAGAGGAATAGGTCTTGTATTCCAGAGTTACGCACTTTTCCGTTATAAAACGGTCTATGAAAATATTGCATTTGGATTAAAAATAGAAAAAAGAGACAAAAATTATATTAAAAAGAGAGTGAATGAACTGATTGAGCTTGTGGGACTTAAAGGAATGGAAAAACGTTATCCGAGACAGTTGTCGGGCGGACAGCGTCAGAGAGTTGCTTTTGCGAGAGCAATAGCAACACAGCCACAGCTTCTTCTTCTTGATGAACCATTTGCAGCTATAGATACAAAAGTGCGTAAAGAATTAAGAGGATGGCTTCGTGAACTTATTAACGAGGTCGGAATCACAAGCATAGTTGTCACGCATGACCAGAAGGAAGCGTTAGAACTTGCAGATGAGATAATACTTACGAATCACGGAAAAGTAGAGCAGACAGGAACACCTTCAGATATTTACAATAATCCTAAGACACCTTTTGCGGCGGCATTTCTCGGCGATAATTCCGTGATTGAAAATATCAGTGAATTTAAGGGATTTGAAGGAATACCGGGAAAAGCAGTTATACGCCCCGAATTTGTGAATGTATATGCTCAAGATGAATCTATAGAACATGCGGCATCGGTTGATGATGCGGTAGTTTCAAAAGTTGTTTTTAAAGGAAATATTATTGAATTAAAGTTAAATATTAAAGGAAGTGAGATAACAGCTTACAGGAATGTAGGACAAAAACAGGTTATACAGGGGGAAAATGTAAAGGTATTTATACGAAAAGTATTTGAGATTGACGATACAAAGGCGTCTTCAAGAGAAAACAGTATTTATTCAGGAAATGACAGCATTGTTATATAAGGTTTTAAGCCTTATATAACAATTGTTCTTTATGGGGAATGTGTCAAAGTCCGTGGATGCAGGAAATTATTCAAACAGGAAATATTCACCTTTTTCATCTTTAAGACGGCGGCATGATGCCGAAAAAACGTCTTCGATAATATGGCTTTCGATGCAGTCTGCGGGTGTGCCGTCAAAGACGATTTCTGAATTGTTCATAACTACGATTTTATCTGATATTTCAAGTGCTTTTGATATATCGTGCAAAACCAGAAGTACAGTCTTTCCTCGTTTTTTTAAAGACAGAATCATGTTGTAAAAGTTACGCTGGCCTTCAATGTCAAGGTAGGTTGTAGGTTCATCAAGAATAATTGTATCGCAGTCCTGTGCGAGTATCATGGCAAAAAACACACGCTGTCTTACACCGCCTGAAAGAGTGTTTACATACATATCGGAATATTTTGTGACACCTGTAAAATCCATCGCTTTCTTTACAATGTCTGTGTCTTCTTTTGTCTTGCGGCGTGAAAATCCAAGATGTGGAAACCTTCCGTGTTCTACAAGCACTTTTACAGGAATTGCAGGGATTACCTGGCGTATCTGTGGAAGAAATGCAATCAGTTTTGCACGTTCTTTTGAACTTATTTTTGAAAGGTCGGTGCCTTCAAGTACGATTGAACCGTCTGTCAAATCAGCGGTTTTATTAAGGCTTGATATCAGTGTTGTTTTTCCACAGCCGTTAGGACCTATGATAGTTGTTATACGGCCTGATGGTACATCAAGTGAAATGTTTTTTAATATTGTATCGCTGTGATAAGATACATTTACATTTTTAAAACTAAGCATTAACTCTTCGTCCTCCTTTCTTTTTAAGTAAAAGATATAAGAAAAACGGTCCGCCGACAAATGACATGATAATGCCTGCCGGGAGTTCATACGGAGCTGCGATTATTTTGCCGAGCAGGTCGCATGAGATTACGAATATCGCACCGAGAAGTGCAGAACACGGCAGCAATATGCGTGCGTCGTTTCCGAAAAGTTTTCTTCCAATATGAGGCACGATAAGCCCAACAAAGCTTAAAAGTCCGGCATAGCTTACAACACAGCCAGCCATAATGCTTGAAAGAGTCATAAGAATAAGGCGTGTCACACCGACATTTAGTCCGAGTGAACGTGCTATGTCATCGCCGAGATTAAGTATGTTTAAGTGGCGTGAAAAACATATTGAAACAAGAACAGCGGCGGCAATTCCGATACACGGAATAATGATTGCCTTTGAAGTGATTCCGTTGAGTGTTCCTATCATAAAAGTTGTTATATTGATTGTTATGTCGCTGTCTATTAATTTTATTGTGTTGATTCCTGCACTCAACAAAGAAGAAATAGTTATTCCGGCAAGAATTATTGTTGTTCTTGAATTGTCGCCAAGATATGCGATTCCAAATACAAGAAATGTCGTAATTAAAGCTCCCGCAAATGCAAAAACAGCGGAGTGTGATGAGCTTCCATTATAAATAAAGAGTGCGAGCATTACGGCAAATCCTGCACCCGAATTGACGCCGATTGTATTCGGGCTTGCAAGCGAATTATTCATAACACTTTGTAGAATCACGCCCGCACAGGCTAGTCCCATTCCTGCGAAAACACCGGCAATCATACGCGGCAGCCTGATATTAAATATAAGAAGTGCATTTACTGAGGAAGAATCGTTTCCTGTTAATACATTAAAAACATCGTGTGGTTTTATATATACACTTCCCGACAGAATACTTAAAAACATCATAAAAACAAGTATTACTGCAAGTAAAATAAATATACTTATCTTTTTCTTTTTAGTCATATAAAATTATCCCTTAATACGTAAAATTTATGAGTGGACTGGCAGGTGTCCAATGTCGTTATTGTAGCAGAAACACTGAAAAAAAACAATATCATACTAAATTAATAAGATTTATATGAATTTATGGTTGACATTTGCCAAAATAAGTGTATGATAATATCATATTAAGTTGATAGGATTAATATAAAAAGAGGTCACATATGAAATTTAACACGGCGTTATTACATGGAGATTTTAGAGGCGATAAAGCCACGGGTGCAACTCTTACACCTGTTTACCAGTCAAGTGCATTTGAGCATGAATCGGCTGAGGAATTAGAAAAAATATTTAATAACAGAGCACCAGGATTTTCTTATACAAGAATAAGCAATCCGACTATTGATGCTTTTGAAAAACGAATGACTGCACTTGAGGGAGGTGTTGCAAGTGTTGCTTGTGCCTCAGGAATGGCTGCATTGTATAACGCTTTCTGCAATATACTCTGTGCCGGTGATGAGATTGTATCAAGTGCCAGTCTTTATGGTGGCAGCATTGATTTATTCAGGGATCTGGAAAGCTTCGGAATTAAGACAAGATATGTTGAAAATAACAATCTTGAGGAATTCAGGGCTGCAACCAATGAACATACAAGACTTTATTTTGCGGAGACAATAGGCAATCCGAGACTTGATGTTACCGATATAAAGAAACTTGCAGAACTTGCACACAGCTTTGATATTCCGCTCATTATGGATAATACAGTTGCGACAGCTTATCTTGTAAAGCCGTTAAGCCTCGGTGCAGACATAGTTGTCAATTCTACATCAAAGTATATCAATGCGAACAGCAGTGCAATTTCGGGAGTTATAACCGACGGCGGTAAATTTAAGTGGGATACAGAAAAGTATCCGGGCATGAAAGATTTTAAGAAATTTGGACCATTTGCTTATACAGCGAAGTTAAGAAACGGGTTGTTCAGAAATACGGGAGCCTGTCTCTCGCCACAGAATGCTTTTTATAACAGCATAGGAATGGAAACACTCGGACTTAGAATGGAGCGTGTTTGTGATAATGCTAAAACACTTGCACAATTTTTTGCTACAGAATATAGTGATATTGAAGTGAATTATCCGGGACTTGCAGGCAGCAAATGGCATAATATAGCAACAGAGCAGTTTGGCGATAAGTTCGGTGGAATAATAACAATAAGAACAGGAAACAAGAAGAGAGCATTCGGAATAATTGATGCATTAAAGCTTCCACTTATAGTATCAAACATAGGTGATACAAAAACACTTGTTATTCACCCTGAATCAACACTTAATGTCCATAGTACACAGGAAGAAAAAGAAACGGCCGGTGTATTTGACGATTTGATAAGAATAAGCGTCGGAATTGAAGACATTGACGATTTAATAGATGATTTCAAACAAGCTATAGAGTCTGTTAAGGATGTTTACTAATAAGCTAAAAGGAGAAAACGATTATGGCAAACATTGATTATGCATCATTAAAAAAAGGCGGCTTCATGAGACAGAAGCAGAAAGGTTACTTTTCATTAAGAATTCAGGTTGTAGGTGGTAATCTTACAGCAGAAAATATCAAGGCAGTTGCTGAGGTTGCTGAGAAATATGGAAAAGGTTATGTTCATATGACATCGAGACAGGGAGTTGAAATTCCATTCATTAATTTTGAAGATGTCGAGACAGTAAGGGCAGAGCTTGCAAAAGGCGGAGTTAATCCGGGTGTGTGCGGACCAAGAGTTCGTACAGTTACAGCCTGTCAGGGTTCTGAGATTTGTCCTAGCGGATGTATAGATACATATTCACTTGCAAAGAAGCTTGACGAACATTATTTCGGAAGAGAACTTCCGCATAAGTTCAAATTTGGTGTTACAGGATGTCAGAATAACTGCCTTAAAGCAGAGGAAAATGATATAGGTATCAAAGGCGGCATGGAAGTTACATGGGTAAAGGATAAATGTATCAACTGCGGTGTATGTGAAAAGGCATGCCGTACAGGTGCAATCAAGTGCACAGGCACAGAGGTTACTGTTGATTATTCAAAGTGTAATAACTGTGGCAGATGCGTAAAATCCTGTCCGACAGATGCATGGGAAGGCAAGAGTGGATATATTGTTTCATTCGGAGGTCTTTTCGGCAATCATATTTACAAGGGCGAGACAATTCTTCCTCTTATAACAGATGAAGATACGTTATTCAGAGTAACAGATGCAGCGATTGGCTTTTTTGAAAAGAATGCTAATCCGGGCGAGAGATTCAGACTTCTTCTTCAGAGAGTTGGGGAAGATGAATTCAGAAAAGAAATACAGGCGGCTTATAAGGGCCAGGAATGAGGTTGAGAATGGAAATTGAAGGAATTAAGATTGATGATACAGTTGATATAACTGATAAAGTTTGCCCACTTACATTTGTAAAGGCAAAAGTTGCTATTGATGAGCTTGACGACGGAGAAATTATTGCGATAAGAATGAACGACGGAGAACCTGTCCAGAATGTACCAAGAAGCATTAAAGAAGAAGGACATCAGATACTTAAACTTGTTAATAATGAAGACGGTACATATAACCTTATTGTTAAAAAGGTAGAAGAATAAATACGGAATCACGTAGGAATTGAGGTATATATGGCAGCAAGAGTTAATAAGGATGAATTTGAAGGCAAGGTATTAAAAAGCGATATTCCCGTTCTGGTTGATTTTTATTCAGACAGCTGTGTTCCATGCAAAAAGATGACACCTGTTATCGGTGATATAGAAGATGATATGGAAGGAAAACTTGCAGTATACAAGGTTAATATTAATTTTGATACAGAGCTTGCAGAAAGTTACGATGTACAGTCTGTGCCAACACTTCTTTTGTTTAACAAAGGAAGCGAGAAGGCAAGACAGAGCGGAGCTGTAAGAAAACCACAGCTTGTAGAATGGATTGAGGAAAATCTCAAATAAATAAAATAAAAAGCCGACAGGCGGAAATGAGGAAAATATGAAGATTACAGTATCAGGAACAGAAAAAGAAGTAAAAGACGGACTTACATTACCGGAACTTATCGAAATGGAAAATGTTGAGACACCAGAGTATGTAACAGTTTCAATTAATGAAGAATTTGTTGAAAGTGCAGCAAAGGACAGCACAGTATTAAAGGATGGCGATAATGTAGAATTCCTTTACTTCATGGGAGGTGGAAGCTATGGCATTGACTGATGAACAGATTGAACGTTATTCAAGACATATCATTTTAAAAGAAGTAGGTGCCAAAGGCCAGAGAAAGCTTCTTAATGCGAAGGTACTTATCGTAGGTGCCGGCGGACTCGGAGCACCGGCTGCAATGTATCTTGCAGCAGCAGGTGTAGGTACAATAGGAATCGTTGATGCCGATGATGTAGATTTAAGCAATCTTCAGAGACAGATTATTCATCAGACAGCTGATATCGGCAAGGCAAAGGTTAAGTCTGCAAAAGAGACAATCAATGCCATGAATCCTGATGTTACAGTTAATACATACAGAGAATTCCTTACAAGTGAAAATATCATGGACATAATCAAGGATTATGATTTCATAATTGACGGAACAGATAATTTCCCTGCAAAATTCCTTATTAATGATGCCTGTGTTATGGCTAAGAAGCCATTTTCACATGCCGGAATTATCAGATTCAAGGGTCAGCTCATGACTTATGTTCCGGGAGAAGGACCATGCTACAGATGTGTATTCAAGAATCCACCACCAAAGGATGCAGTTCCTACATGTAAGCAGGCTGGTGTAATCGGTGCCATGGGAGGCGTAATCGGAAGTCTTCAGGCTATGGAAGCTATCAAATACATAACAGGTGTAGGCAAGCTTCTTACAGGTTACCTTCTTACATACGATGCAATTAATCAGGAATTCCACAAGATTAAACTTCCATCAAATACAGATGGTTGTGCAGTATGCGGAAGTCATCCTACAATAACAGAACTTATCGACTACGAACAGGTAGAATGTACTGATAAATAAAGTGCAATGAACTACTGAAAAAATAATGTTCAATAAAGGAGCAGATTATGATTTCGATGACAAAAAAAGATTATGAGCTTATCTTAGAACATGCAAAGTCATGCGTTCCGGAAGAGGCATGCGGACTTATTGCAGGCGTTAAGAATGGCGATGATAAAGAAATTAAAAAAGTATATATTCTTACAAATATTGACCATTCAAATGAGCATTTTTCACTCGACCCGAAAGAGCAGCTTGCAGCAGTCAAGGATATGAGGGCAAATGGTCTTGTTCCGCTTGGCAACTGGCATTCACATCCGGAATCACCTTCAAGACCTTCAGAAGAAGATAAACGTCTTGCATATGACAGCAAGGCAAGTTATATGATTCTTTCATTAATGGAGCCGGAAAATCCGGTGCTTAATTCATTTCACATTGAGGGCGATGTATCGACAAAGGAAGAATTAGTTATATGTTAGATGTTGTTATTATAGGAAGCGGTCCTGCGGGTATTACCGCAGCAATCTATGCCAAAAGAGCTAATCTTAATGTTGCAGTTGTGGAAAAAGAATATCTTGGAACAGGTCAGATAGCAGAGAGCAGCAGAGTTGACAATTATCCGGGAATTCCGGGAATCGACGGTTACAGCCTCGGTGAAAAGTTCCGTGAGCATGCAGAAAGTCTCGGCATCGAATTCACGGAAGCACAGGTTTTGTCTTTAGGGCAAAAAGACGGGATATGGATAATAGGCTGTGATGAAGATATAACGCTTGAAAGTAAAGCGGTTATATATGCCACAGGCTGTAAAAACAGACCACTTGGCGTACCGGGTGAAGAAAAATATTATGGCAGAGGATTGTCATTTTGTGCTGTATGTGATGGTGCTTTTTATAAAGGAAAGAGAGTTGCAGTAATCGGCGGCGGTGATACTGCACTTGATGATGCAATGTATCTTTCTGACATATGTGAAAAGGTATACCTTGTCCACAGACGTGAATTTTTCAGAGGTTCTGCTTCGACACTTGAGAAGTTAAAACAAAAAGAAAATGTAGAAATTATAGTGAATGTCAGAGTTGAGGAAATCACCGGAGATAAAAAAATTGACGGTATAATTCTTGACAATAAAACAAAGCTTAATATAAGCGGACTTTTTGCAGCAGTCGGAATGATTCCCCAGACAGAACTGTTAAAAGAGTTCGGCGTGCTCGACGAGAGCAATTATGTAAAGGCATCGGAAGATACAAAGACGACAGTAAATGGCTTGTTTGCAGCCGGTGATGTCCGCACAAAGCAGTTAAGACAGGTTGTAACTGCTGCGGCAGACGGTGCCAATGCGATATATTCAGTTATGGAATATCTCAGAAACATTTAAGAAATGGAGAAAGAGTAAGAAAATGGAGAATATGTATCATAGTGCAACGGATTTAATAGGAAATACACCACTTTTATTTCTTCACAGATATATGAAGAAGTCTGGAATCAGTGATGTAAATGTAATAGCAAAACTTGAATATTTTAATCCTACAGGTTCTGTAAAAGACAGAGTAGCTTTATCAATGGTTGAAGATGCCGAGGAAAAAGGGCTTTTAAAGCCGGGAGCTACAATTATAGAGCCGACATCAGGAAATACAGGTATTGGAATTGCATCAGTTGCGGCTATAAAAGGATATAAGGCAATACTTACTCTTCCTGAGACTATGACAATAGAAAGACGCAATATTTTAAAAGCATACGGTGCTGAAATTGTACTTACTGATGGATTTAAGGGCATGAAGGGTGCAATTGAAAAAGCTGAGGAACTTCATGAGCAGATTCCGGGTTCAGTTATTCTTGCACAGTTTGATAACATGGCAAATCCAAAGGCACATATCAAGACAACAGGTCCTGAAATCTGGAAACAGACAGAAGGCAAGGTGGATATATTTGTTGCCGGAGTAGGGACCGGCGGAACAATATCAGGTGTAGGTGAATATTTAAAGAGTGTGAAGCCTGATGTAAAAATTGTAGCAGTAGAGCCTGCCACAAGCCCTGTACTTTCAGAAGGCAAAGCCGGTCCTCATAAAATTCAGGGAATCGGAGCCGGATTCATTCCAAAAACTCTTGATACATCAGTATATGATGAGATTATAAAAATTGAAAATGATGATGCTTTTGAAGAAATGAGAAACATTGCATTTTCAGAGGGTATACTTGTAGGTATAAGTTCGGGAGCTGCATTAAAGGCTGCTGACATTCTTGCAAAAAGACCTGAAAACAAAGGAAAGACAATTGTAGTTTTGCTTCCTGATTCAGGAGACAGATACCTTTCAACACCTGTATTTGCAGGTAAAAAATGATTTTATCGATGCAAGTTAAATGTAAAAAATATACAGATTTGATTAAATGTGCCATAGAAATAATCTGTGTAATGAAAAGAGCTGTACTTTGACGGGTAAAAACCGTTAAGGTGCAGCTTTTTATTGTTGATACCGTTAATTAAAACGGTACAAGTGGTTAGAATAATATAATAAATTATTTTTATGTAAATTATTTTTCTCCCGATTAGTTTGATTTTCTCCCAAAATATATTATAATTGGGAGAAACATCCAACATTTGGGAGAAGGGAAAAGGAGTATATATAATGAGTGAAGAATGTACACATGATTGTTCAAGCTGCGGCTCTAACTGTGCCGAAAGAGTAGAGGAGCAAAAAAATAAAGATAACTATGCGGGAGTAAAGAAAGTAATTGCGGTTGTGAGCGGAAAAGGCGGTGTCGGCAAATCTATGGTAACATCGCTTCTTGCTGTTAATTCGGCAAAAAATGGTCTGAAAACTGCTATCATGGATGCCGATATAACAGGTCCATCAATTCCTAAGTCATTCGGACTTAAAGAGAAGGCAAAGTGTGATGAAGAAGGAACAGTTATTTATCCTGAAGTTACGAAGGGCGGAATCAAGGTAATGTCTATGAATCTTTTGATGGATAACGAGACAGATCCTGTTATATGGAGAGGACCAGTAATAGCCAGTGCAGTAAAGGAATTCTGGGAAAATGTAAAATGGGGAGATATTGACTGTATGTTTGTTGACTGTCCGCCGGGAACAGGTGATGTTCCGCTTACGGTATTCCAGTCACTTCCTGTTGCAGGAATTGTTGTTGTTACATCTCCGCAGGAGCTTGTTTCAATGATAGTGGAAAAGGCGGTTAATATGGCAAATATGATGGATATTCCTGTACTTGGAATTGTTGAAAATATGTCTTACTTTGAATGTCCTGACTGCGGTAAGAAACATGAAATCTTTGGAAAGAGCCATATTGATGAGATTGCTGCACAACATGATATTAAGGCGGTTGCTAAGCTTCCGATAAATCCTGAGGCAGCATCAAAAGTGGATGGCGGATTTGCAGAAGATCTTGACGTTTCCGCACTCGATAATATATTTGAGGCAATAAGGAACTGTTAAAATGGATAAAGTCGTCATTTTATTTAAGGGCGGAGTGGAGACACAGGAATATTTCAGTATTGAGATGTCAAAAACATTTCAAAAACACGGATATGAAATATATTGGTTTGACCTTGTATTAAGCGGATTGTCAGCAAAACAGCTCTGTGATTTTTATAAGGCTGATAAATCAAAAAAATTCATGGCGTTCACATTTAATTTTAATGGTATTGCAGGCGAAGACGGGCTTTATGACGAATCATTTGAAGGCGGAAGCTTCTGGAATGAAACGAAAATTCCCGTTTATAACATGGTTGTTGACCATCCGCTGTATTATCATAAATATCTGCCGCTGCGTCCGGAAAATTATATGCAGATAAGCATTGACAAGAACCATATAAGATATATGAAAAGGTTTTTTCCTGGTGTGCAGCTTGCACCTGATGACGGATTTCTTGTGCTTGGCGGAACTGAACTTAATGAAAAAAGAGATATTCTTTCAGATAAATTTCTGCCAGTAGATAAGCGTGACATTGATGTTATATTTACGGGGAATTATACACCTGTAAATTCTTTTGACAGGTTTATAGCACATCTTGACAGTGATTATCAGGAATTCTACAGAGGACTTGTAAGAAAGCTTATAGAAAACCCTGAAATGATTGTTGAAGATGCAGCCGAAGAAGAACTAAAGAATCAGGGGATTCAATTTACGGACGATGAGTTAAAAAAGATAATGCCTAACCTGATGTTTGTTGATTTGTCTGTAAGATTTTATTTCAGAGCAGAAGTGATTGCAAGGCTTGCGGACAGTGGAATAAAGGTTCATACATTTGGTGCCGGCTGGGATATGCTTGAATGTCGTCACCCGGAAAATATTATTACTGCCGGAAATGTTTCGTCACAGGAATGTCTTGACATGATAAGCCGCTCAAAAATATCAGTAAATGTAATGCCGTGGTTTAAACAGGGAGCACACGACAGAGTGTTTAATTCAATGTTAAACGGTGCCGTCTGTGTTACGGATACAAGCGGATATCTGAAAGATAATTTTATTGATGGAGAGAATATTATTTTTTATAATCTTGAAAATATTGATGCCGCGGCTGATAAAATTAAAAGACTGCTGACGAATCACGACGAATTGGAACATATTGCAGAAAATGCATATAAGATATGTGCAGAAAACCATAAATGGGAAATGCGTACAAATAAAGTGATTGAATGGATGAACTTGACAGTTTAAATCTGTTTGTGATAATATATATATCGCTTGCGGATGTGGCGGAACTGGCAGACGCGATAGATTTAGGTTCTATTGTCAACAGACGTGCAGGTTCAATTCCTGTCATCCGCATAAATGGCACGAAGTTAATCGTTAGCTTCGTGCCATTTTGTATGCATATTTTTGGAGGTAAAAATGAAATCAAAATTCAGATTGTTTTTTCCGTGCTATTTTTCATTTTTTGTAAATGGTGCAATGGTACTTTTAGTTGGTGCAATTCTTCCTTATATTATAGAAGAAGCAGGAATTAATTACAGTGTTGCCGGTGGATTTTTATCTGCATTTGCAATAGGTAATCTTATTGCAAGCTTTGTGAATCCGCCGATGGCATCAAAGATAGGAAGAAAAGCAACTATAATAATATTTTCTGCATTAATACCGGTAATGCTTTTTGTTATAACACTTCTTCCACCGGTGCCGGTAATATATGCAGCGTTTGTTCTTGTCGGAATCGGACGAGGTTCTGTCAGCATTATCAATAATGCTGTTGTCAATGATAATTCAAACGGCAAGCCGACGGCACTTAACCTTTTACATATGACATTTGCAGCGGGAGCATTTCTTGCACCATTTATAACATCGCTTTATATAGGAAACGGATTTGGATGGCGTGCACCGGCTTATACTATAATTGCCGGTTCAGCACTGTCTGTTATCTTATATGTATGGATGGAAATAGATTACAACTGGCCTGTTGAGTCTAAGAAGGGTAAGAATGAGGGCAGCATGGCACAGCCATTTTACAAAAGTCCTGTATTTTATGTCTGTGGATTACTGCTTTTCTTATATCTTGGGCTTGAAAACTGTGTAAATGGCTGGTTTGTAACATATTTTAAGAGTATGAACATAATGAGCAGTGCATATGCGACTAATCTTGTATCAGTTACATGGGTTATGGTAATGCTTGGAAGACTGCTCACAGCAAAATTATCATCAAAAGTTGATAAAAATAAACTTATTCTGGCATATTGCGTTGCTACAACAATATTTTTCTTTTTGCTTACAGCGACGCACAGCCTTCCGGTAATAACTGTGGCAATTGCGGGACTTGGTTTTTTCTTTGCCGGAATATATCCGACAACAGTATCAAGTGTCGGCAGCATTATCAAAGGTTCTACGGCAGGAATGTCACTTTTTCTTGCCATAGCAGCACTTGGTGGAATAGTTACGCCGCAGATAGTTGGTTTTCTTGCAGACAGAATAGGAATGACAGCAGCAATACTTGTGCTTGCATTTAATGCAGTTGGCATGCTAGTTATGGCAGCTGTGAATGTCGGGATGAAAAAGCGTGGTTAATCTGCAATCTGTCTTCCGGTTCCATCCATGTGAAAATTATCACGTATTATCATTTCTGATATTGGAATGAAGGTGTATCCTTGTGACTGGAGTGTTTCAATTACGGTGCCGAGAGCTTTGGCAGTATATTTTGCACCGTTATGCATAAGAATTATAGAACCGTTACCGAGAGCTTTGTGATTGGTGACGGTTTTTATTATGTTTTCAACTCCATAATCACGCCAATCAAGGCTGTCAACGTTCCATTGTATAGGGTAATGGTTACATCCATATACAGTGTTAATCAACGTTGAATTATAGTCACCGTATGGAGGACGGAAAAGAAATACATCATATCCTGTAAGTTCTTTGACTTTGTCTGTTACATACATTATTTCGTCTTTTTGTTCAGAGGCGGAAAGCTTGCTCATCTGTTTGTGATTATGGCTGTGGTTTCCGAGGTCATGGCCTCGTGAGCAGATTTCTTTTACCATGTCTGGATAAGAGTCAACCCAGCCGCCGGTCATGAAAAATGTTGCTTTTACATTATATTTATCGAGAGTGTTAAGAATTTCTATTGTATCGTCGGCACCCCAGGCAGCGTCAAATGATATAGAAATGCATTTTTCACTGTCATCATGTTTTACACAATAAATAGGAAGTGATTTTTTGCCGGCGACAGCATTTCCGTTAATGTCGCCACCGCCTATTCCGCTTCCGGGTTTTATGTAAGAGACACTTCCTGATGATACGGGATGGGAATTTTTGCTTTTTTTATCGGGGGTAAGATAGAATAAGCAGGCAAGCACCATTATAAGTGCGAGCAGGATAATTGATTGAAATATAGATTTTTTCATGTTTACCTCCATGCATAGATTGTGGAATTATAACTAAAATATGTTGTTTAAACATAATATGATTTTCTATATAAAAAAATGATTATATATAATAAAAATTGATGAAATAATCCTTATTGATAAAGAAATATCAATAAGGATATTTTTGTTGCGGCTGATTTTTTTCAGGTGTAAACTAAATTGAACGAGATATATTTCGTTAAAAATATGGGAAAAACAGGAAATTAATTAACCCGTAAACACAAGGAGGAAATAATTATGGCAGTAAAATTTGACGGAAAGAAAACAGGACTTTTTGCGGCAGGCGTTTTATTTGGAACAGCAGGAATCAAACTTCTTTCAAGTAAAGATGCCAAGAAAGTATATACAGGATGCACAGCAGCTGTCCTTAGAATGAAAGATTGTATTATGAAGATTGCAGCAAATGTACAGGATAATTGCGAGGACATTTATGCAGGAGCAGTTCAGATTAATGATGACCGTAAGGCAGCTGCAGCTGAGTACGAGGATGAATCTGCTACAGAGGATGTAGAGTTAGAGGAAGCTAAGTCAGAAGAATCTGAATGTGGCTGTGGATGCAGTGAACAATAATTATTGTATAAATAGTATTACATAATTTAGAAATATACAGAGGCACAATCTTATGAAATTTGTTATTAAAGATGAGATTAGAGGAAGAATGCGTGTCAGGGTAAAGCAGAATGAGATGACTTGCCGTGAGGCAGACATTTTGCAATATTACTTTGATGGACAGAAATGTGTCACAAAAGTTAAAGTTAATGAAAGAGTTAATGATGTAGTTATCTGTTACAGCGGCAGCAGGTCACATGTGATTAAACTGTTACAGCAGTTTAATTATAAAAATGTGGATGTTCCACAGACATATCTTGATAATTCAGGCAGGGAACTTAATAATTATTACAAGGAAAAGCTTATAAACAGGGTTGTTTTGAGAGTTGGCAATAAGCTTTTCGTACCACTTCCTATAAGGGCAGGCATTACAATAGTAAGGTCGTTCAAGTATATCTGGGAGGGGATAAGAACTCTCGCAAAAGGAAAGATTGAGGTTCCGGTTCTTGATGCGACAGCAATTGGAGTTTCTATTTTAAGAAATGATACAGCAACAGCAGGCTCAATAATGTTTCTGCTTGGCATAGGTGAAATTCTTGAAGAGTGGACACATAAGAAATCCGTAGACGACCTTGCCAGAAGCATGTCTCTTAATATAGGAAAGGTATGGCTTGTAAAAGACGGACAGGAAATACTTGTTCCATCAGATGAAATTGAGGCAGGCGATAATGTAAGAATAAGAGTCGGCAATGTAATTCCTTTTGATGGCGAAGTAGTTTCCGGGGAAGCAATGGTAAATCAGGCTTCAATGACAGGTGAATCAATGCCGGTAAGAAAAGGTGAATCTGCGATTGTATATGCCGGAACAGTAGTTGAAGAGGGCGAGATTACAATTTCAGTGCGTTCTACTAATGGTGGAAGCAAGTATGAGAATATTGTTAATATGATAGAAGAATCAGAAAAGCTCAAATCATCAGTTGAGAGCAAAGCATCACATCTTGCAGATCAGCTCGTACCTTATTCACTTGCAGGAACTGCACTCACATATTTATTTACAAGAAATGTGACAAAGGCGTTATCAATACTCATGGTTGATTATTCATGTGCATTAAAGCTTTCAATGCCTTTGTCAGTGTTAAGTGCTATTAATGAGGCAGGAACATATAGTGCAACTGTAAAAGGCGGAAAGTATATGGAAGCCATTGCTGAGGCAGATACAATAGTATTTGATAAGACCGGCACACTTACTAAGGCAGAACCTACAGTTAAACAGGTTGTTTCATTTAATGGACTTGGAGAAGATGAGCTTTTAAGAATTGCAGCATGTCTTGAAGAACATTTTCCTCATTCAATGGCTAAGGCTGTTGTGGGAGCTGCCAGGAATAAGAATCTTGTGCATGAGGAAATGCATTCAAAAGTAGAATACATAGTTGCACATGGTATTTCATCACAGATAGAAGGCAGAAAAGTAATAATCGGAAGTTATCATTTTGTATTTGAAGATGAAAAATGCATTATACCTGATGATAAGAAGGAATTATTTGATGGCCTGCCTGATGAATATTCAAGATTGTATATGGCAATCGAAAATGAACTTGCGGCAGTAATCTGTATAGAGGATCCTATAAGAGAAGAAGCAGCAGATATTATAAAGAAGCTTAAAGAAGCGGGAATAAAGAAAGCTGTAATGATGACAGGTGACAGTGAGCGTACAGCAAAAGCTGTTGCTGCAAAAATAGGTGTTGATGAGTATTATTCAGAAGTTCTGCCGGAAGATAAGGCAAAATTTGTTGAAAAAGAAAAATCGCTTGGACACAAAGTAATCATGGTTGGAGACGGAATTAACGATTCACCGGCACTTTCTGCAGCAGATGTAGGAATAGCAATAAGTGACGGAGCAGAGCTTGCAAGAGAAATTGCAGATGTCACAGTTGAGGGAAATGACCTCTATGAACTGGTTGCATTAAAACATATAAGCAATGCACTTATGAAACGTATCCATAAGAATTACAGAATGATTATGGGTATCAATTCAACCCTTATTGTACTTGGTGTTGCGGGTATAATTCCACCTACAACATCAGCACTGTTACATAATACATCAACAATAGCAATAAGTTTAAAGAGTCTCGAAAAGTTAATCTGACGGGATTTTAAGTCTGTAATACATTCGCGGTAGGTAAGTTGTATCGCATAAAAATGTCATATGGCATATAACGTGAATGATTACAGACTAAATTTTTGAACTTGGGTTAGTGAAAACTAACAAAAGTTATAAATATAAAATTGCAGAGTGTTTTTGCTTCGCGAAACAAGATAGGAGGATTTATGTTTTTAGAGATTGAAAAGATTAACAAGTATTACGGTGAGGGGGAAAACAGGAATCATGTCCTCAAGGATGTGACAACCGGGGTTGAAAAAGGAAAAATATGTGTGCTTCTGGGTCCATCTGGTTCGGGAAAATCAACGCTTCTTAATATTATAGGCGGAATTGATGAGGCTGACGGCGGCAACATAATAATTGATGGTGCAAAGCTTGAAGACATGAAAGAAAAACAGCTTTCGTTATACAGAAGAAAGCATCTCGGATACGTTTTTCAGATGTATAACCTCATTCCTAATCTTACGGTAAAAGAAAATATTGAGGTCGGTGCGTATCTTAGCGACAGTCCGCTTGATTTGAATGAGCTTCTTAACACGCTGGGATTGTGGGAACATAAAGATAAGCTGCCTAACCAGTTATCCGGAGGACAGCAGCAAAGAACGGCAATAGGAAGAGCTATCGTAAAAAATCCGGATATTTTAATTTGTGATGAGCCGACAGGAGCATTGGATTACAATACATCAAAAGAAATCTTACAACTTATTGAAAAAGTAAATAAACAGTATGGCAATACAATAATTATAGTAACTCACAATGATGCGATAAAAAATATGGCGGATAAAGTAGTTCATCTGCATGATGGAAGAATAAGAAAAGAATATGATAATGAAAATAAAATTCCGGCCGAGCAGCTTGAATGGTAAATGGAAAGTAGAGGTTAAATATGAAAAATCCGCTTAGAAAAAGACTCCCAAGAGAGTTTAAAGACGAATTTGGAAAATATCTTGTGATATTTTTATTTATGACACTTACAATCGGTCTGGTGTCGGGATTTCTCGTCGCCGGAAAAAGTATGGTAAAGACATACAATGATAGTTTTGAAGAATATAATATCGAAGATGGGCATTTTATTTTAAATGATGAGATTACCGGAACATTGCAAAACAAACTTGAAGATGAAGAGGACATAACTGTTTATAGTCTTTTTTACAAAGAGGAAGAAGAGGGAGAGCACACTTACAGAATTTATAAAAATCGTGAAGATATAGATGGTGTGAGCGTACACAAAGGAAGAATTCCCGAAAAAGACGGAGAGATTGCAATAGACAGAAAATTTGCTGACAGTGCAGATTTAAAAGTGGGCGATAAAGTAACTCTTGATAAAAAAGAATATGAGATTACAGGGCTGGTTGCCTTATCTGACTACAGTGCATTATTCAGAAGCAATACGGATTTAATGTTTGATGCACAAAATTTTACAGTTGCTGTTGTGACACCGGAAGCATTTAACAGAATAAGCGATAATAATTTAAAATATTGTTATGCATGGAAATATGACAACACATCGCTGACAGATAAAGAGAAAAAAGATAAATCAGACGATATTAAAACATTCCTTGCAAAAAATGCGGTGATGACTGATTTTGTACCGGAGCCTGATAATCAGGCAATTCATTTTGCGGGTGACGATATGGGCTCGGATACAGCAATGGTAATGGTGCTTTTATATATTGTAATAATTATCATGGCATTTATTTTTGCGGTTACATCAATAAGTACAATTGAGAAAGAATCTACGGTTATCGGTACGCTCCGTGCATCGGGATATACACGTAAAGAGCTTGTTATACATTATATGGAACTGCCGATGATAATTATGTTTATCGGTGCGATTATCGGCAATATACTTGGATATACGATATTTAAAGATATAGTTGCTGCCATTTACTATAACAGTTACAGCCTTACTGTATACACGACAATATGGTCGCCTTATGCATTTGTTATGACAACAATTATTCCTTGTGTGCTTATGTTTGTGATTAATCTTTTCATGCTTACAAAAATGCTGAAATTGTCACCTCTGAAGTTTATAAGGCGTGATTTGAAAAAACGCAAAAACAGAAAGGCTGTTAAGCTTCCTGAATGGAAATTTTTTACACGTTTCAGGACAAGAATAATTTTCCAGAATATTTCGAGTTACATAATAATGCTTATAGGAATTGCATTTTCAAGCATAATGCTGCTGTTCGGACTTGTTATGCAGCCGGTTCTTAATGACTATAAAAAGACAATTATTGATAATATGCCTTGCAAATATCAGTATATTTTAAAAATGCCTGTGGAAATTAAAGATAATGAAGCGGAAAAATATGCCATAACAAAGCTTGAAATGCAAAGAGACAATGGTCTGAATGATGAATTTACGGTATATGGATTAAATGAAGACTCGCAGTATTTTGATATTGATTTTTCGGGATTAAAAGATAATGAAATATATGTTTCTGACGGAGTCCTTGATAAATACAGGCTTAAAAAGGGTGATACAATAACTTTAAAAGAAAAATATGAGGATAAAGAATATACTTATAAAATTGCCGGAAGCTATGTCTATCCGTCAAGTCTGGCGGTATTTATGGACATAGACAGATTCCGTGATGATTTTGATAAACAGGATACGTATTATTCGGGATATTTTACTGACAACGAACTTGATATTGATGAAAAATATGTTGCTACGAAGCTTACACAAAATGATATGACAATAGTTGCCGACCAGCTTACAGATTCAATGGGAAGAATGTTTTATATATGGCTTGTATTTGCCGTAGCACTTTATATGCTTATGGTTTATCTTCTTTCAAAGATTATTCTTGAGAAGAATTCCAATGCAATTTCGATAGTCAAGATTCTCGGTTATAAGGGAAATGAGATAATGAGGCTGTATGTTGCAGCTACGGCGATAGTCGTATTTATTTCACTTGTTATAAGTGTTCCACTGTCCGATTTTACAATAGGATTTTTGTGGAGAGCAATTATGGGGACATATCCGGGATGGCTTGCATATAAAGCACCGTCGTATGTCCTTGTGGAAATGTTTGTGATAGGTGTTGCAGCATATTCCATAATAGGTGCATTGCAATATAAGAAAATAAGAAAAATTCCAATGGATGAAGCATTGAAGAATGTAGAATAAAAATATAGTATAAAAGATACAGAAAACCCCCGTTGCCGGTGTGATGTACACAAAAGTATAATTTTTGTGACACCTCAGTATTTATGGCATCGGGGGGTTGTGTATTCATATGGCCATTACGAAATTGTCCAAACTGTTTTGTTTATTCGTCTTTATAAATATCGCCTAAAACAGCCTTACAGAATTGCTTACAGTAGTCAACTGAGAAATTTCTTGGACCATGTGTAGGATAATCAAATAATGTAGCACCGCATATACATCCGAAGTAACCTGTATAACAGCATGTAGGGTCTGAAAGAATCTTGTTCTGGCTTGCAAGCTCAGGTGTGTAATCAGAAAGCTTATATGTAGTGATTTCTTTGTAGCCGTAGCGTTTATGCGTTACGACAGGCTCAAATTCATAAGATTTGATAGAAGCATTATCACCTTTCTTGTAGAGAGTGAGTTTTGCCATACCGCCAATCATACGTGGTATTTCATCCTGATTTGAAACAAAGTTGCCGAGAGAATAGTAGACAACCATTTTGTGACCATCAGATTCTCTTGTGAATTCTTTTACAGGTTCAATTACATGAGGATGTGTTCCGAGTACGACATCAACGCCTTCTTCAAGGAAAACATTAGTCCACTGATCCTGATAAGAAGTTGATTCATATACATATTCGGTACCCCAGTGAGGGCATACAATAACCATGTCAGCAAGCTTGTGGGCCCTGCGGATATCATCTCTTACTTTTGCCTCATCATCAAATGTGTCAACACAGTAAGGTGCTGATGAAGGAATTGCAATTCCGTTAGTTCCGTATGTATAGTTAAGAACAGCAACCTTAAAGCCCTGTTTTTCGTATACATAAATATTTTTGGCATCTTCTTCACTGTCGTGGATTCCGAGATATGTTGTATCCGGATGTTTGGTTTTCCAGAATTCAATAGTATTGTTGACGCCTGAAAGACCACGGTCGAGTGTGTGGTTTGTTGCATGGAGAATTATGTTAAATCCTGCTTTGACTTCAGCGTCACCGATTTCTTGTGGACTGTTAAATGCGGGATATCCGCCGAGACCCATTTCAGTACCGCCAAGAATAGTTTCCTGATTTACAATATTCATATCAGAAGCTGCCAGATCAGGCAAAATATTTGCAAAAAGATGGTCGAAATTATAACTTCCATCACTTTCAAGACCGGTTTTGTATACACCTTCGTGTATGAGCATATCGCCAATCATACACACATTAATTTCAACTTCCGGCTCACTTGTTGTAGTTTCCGGTACAGTTGTCATTTCTATATTGCCTGAAGCATTGTCCGAAGAGGCAATATCTGATTTATTTTTCTTAGAGTGTGAAACAGCCAAAACAACAACGCCGATGCTCACACATAAGATAAGAACAAGAGCAATCAGGGCAGGCAGATAATTAATCTGTTTTTTCTTCTTTTTAATTTTGTATTTTTTTCTTTGCGTATCCATTTTTATCCCTTTCATAAAAAGTTAATGTACATCACATATATTACTAAAATGTGGACGTTAGTTCAAGTAATAAATAAAATTAAGTCAGATAGTATTTACTAACGAATTAAAAATGTTGTATTATATAAAAGATTAAATTATATAAAAATATATCACGCCGCACATTTTGCGGAAGAAATGAGGCAGATTATGGGAAGATACTCTAAAGAAGATATTTTTAGAATGGTAGAGGAAGACGATGTTGAATTTATCCGTCTTCAGTTTACTGACATATTCGGTGTATTAAAAAATGTTGCAATTACATCAAGCCAGTTAGCAAAGGCTCTTGATAACAAATGCATGTTTGATGGTTCATCTGTAGAAGGCTTTGTACGAATAGAAGAATCAGATATGTATCTTTACCCAGATTATGATACATTCGAGATATTTCCATGGAGACCGCAGCAGGGAAAAGTTGCAAGACTTATATGCGATGTATACACACCCGACGGAAAACCATTTATGGGTGATTCAAGAAATGTTTTGAAAAAAGTCATAAAAGAAGCTGCTGATATGGGCTATCTATTTGAGGTTGGACCGGAATGTGAATTTTTCCTTTTCCATACTGATGATAATGGACAGCCGACGACACTTTCACATGAAAGAGCGGGATATTTTGATTTAGGCCCTACAGACTTAGGTGAAAATGTAAGACGTGATATGGTTCTTACACTTGAAGATATGGGATTTGAGATTGAAGCATCACATCATGAAGTAGCACCTGCACAGCATGAGATTGATTTTAAATATGATGAAGCTTTAATCACAGCAGATAATATAATGACATTTAAGCTTACAGTAAAGACTATAGCAAAACGCCACGGTCTTTATGCCACATTCATGCCAAAGCCGAAGTATGGAATTAATGGTTCCGGTATGCATGTTAATATGTCTCTTGCCACAATGGCCGGAAAGAATATTTTTGCTGACGATTCAGATAAATTGGGACTTTCAGAAGATGCGTACCACTTTATTGCCGGTATTTTAGAGCATGCAAAGGGAATGGCAGCAGTAACTAATCCACTTGTAAACTCTTACAAGAGACTTGTTCCGGGATATGAAGCCCCTGTATACATTGCATGGTCTGCAACAAACAGAAGTCCGCTTATAAGAATTCCGGCATCAAGAGGAAATGGAACAAGGGTTGAGCTTAGAAATCCTGACCCTTCAGCAAATCCATATCTTGTCCTTGCACTCTGCCTTGCAGCAGGGCTTGACGGAATTAAGAGAAAGTTAAAGGTTCCTGCAAGTGTTGACTGCAATATATTTGAGATGACAGATGAAGAGAGAGCAGCATCCGGTATTGCGACACTTCCTGAAAATCTTTATGAAGCAGTCCAGTGTATGAAAAATGATAAGTTTGTATGTGATGTTTTAGGTGATCATATAGTAGAAAAATATACCGAAGCCAAGTTAAAAGAATGGGAAGATTACCGTACAAGAGTTTCCCAGTGGGAAATTGAAGAATATCTTGCGAAATTCTAATTTGGAGGAAGTGTAATTAATGTCAACTTTAATTGTGGCATTTCCAAAGATTGAGGAGGCGAAAGCAGTCCGCAATCTTCTGGTACGAAAAGGATATGATGTTGCAATTCCGTGTATAACGGGGGCACAGGTTATCAATCAGGCAGATAATCTTTCAGATGGAATTATTATCTGTGGTTATAAGCTGTCGGACAACATGATTTACACGGAATTAAACGAATATAAACCAAAAAGTTTTGAGATGCTTCTTGTGGCATCAAGAAACCTCTGGGGAGATTGTCAGGATAATGATATTGTCTGTGCTGCAATGCCTATAAAAGTAAATGATTTATGTTCCACAATAGAGATGATGCTTCAGGCACAGGTCAGGAGAAGAAGAAAGCTTCGCAGCCAGCCAAGAAGGAGAAGCCTGCAGGAACAAAAAATAATAGATGATGCAAAGGCGATATTGATGGAACGAAATAACATGTCAGAGCCGGAAGCATTCAGATACATACAGAAGTGCAGCATGGACAGCGGAAATACTATGGTAGAATCTGCACAGATGGTGATAAGCATATATGATGGTGGCTAAATCCTCTGCTCCTGCAAGGGCAGTCGCATTTTGCTTCGCAAAACAAGGAGGCTAAAAATTTATGAAGTTTACAAAGATGCAGGGAGCGGGAAACGATTACATTTATGTTGACTGCACCAAGAAGTTGTTAAAAAATCCGTCAAAGACGGCAATTAAGGTAAGTGAAAGACATTTCGGAATCGGTTCTGACGGAATGATTCTTATAAAATCATCAGACAAGGCTGATTTTTTCATGGAAATGTACAATGCGGACGGTTCGCAGGGAAAGATGTGCGGTAACGGAATACGCTGCGTCGGAAAATATGTATATGACAATAAGCTTACCGATAAAACTACAGTAAAAGTTGATACACTGTCAGGTGTAAAGACTCTTGAATTAAAGCTTGGGGATGACGGAAAGGTTGAATCTGTAAAAGTTGATATGGGAGCACCTATTCTTGAGGCAGAAAAGGTACCTGTAAATACAGCTGTTTTGAAGCCGGCAGACGGAGAGACTGCAGTTATTAATCAGCCTCTTGTAGTTGATGGAAAGTCATACAATGTGACATGTGTTTCAATGGGGAATCCGCATGCGATAGTTTATCTTGACAACGATATAGATATAAAGAAGTTTGAACTTGAAAAAATCGGACCGGGTTTTGAAAAGCATGAAGCATTTCCAGAGCAGGTAAATACTGAATTTATTCAGGTAGTTGACAGAAAGAATCTTAACATGCGTGTATGGGAGCGTGGCTCAGGCGAGACACTTGCATGCGGCACGGGAGCATGTGCAAGTCTTGTAGCAACCGTTTTAAATGGAATGTGCGATGACGAAGCGACACTTCACCTTCTCGGCGGCGATTTGAAAATTAACTGGGACAGAGAAAATAACACAGTATATCTTGAAGGTCCGGCAGTGACAATCTGCACGGGAGAGATTGATGAGTAGATGTAAATAAAGAAAGGATTGGCGTATTATTATGACACAGCAGAGTATGGATACATTTTTAAAAACATTATCAAGTTCGGCACCTGTTCCCGGCGGCGGAGGTGCGAGTGCATATGTGGCAGCAGTCGGCATGTCGCTTGGCTCAATGGTTGCCAATCTTACAACAGGCAAGAAAAAATATGCCGAGTATCAGGAAGAAATTGAGCAGATAATCGAAAAAGCAGGGAAGCTCACAGATGAACTTGCGGATTATATGCAAAAAGATGCAGTTGCATTTGAACCATTGTCAAAAGCATACGGACTTCCAAAAGATACAGAAGAAGAGAAAACACACAGAGAAGAAGTCCTTGAAAAGTGTCTTGTGGCAGCAAGCGAAACACCTCTTGAATTAATGGAGAAAATTCTTGAATCAATGAAAATTCTTGAAAGACTTTCTGTTATAGGAAGTACACTTGCAATAAGTGATGTCGGTGTAGGCATACAGATGGCAAAAGCTGCTTTAAACGGTGCGTCTCTTAACGTATTTATTAATACAAAGCTTATGAAAAATATGGTTGTTGCAGATGATATGAATATGCGTGCTGATGAAATGCTGGTACAGGGAAATGAGCTTGCGGACAGCATTTATGAGACTGTAATGGACAAGGTAAGGTAAATAACAATAATATTGGCATAAATGTACGGGATTTTTTGGCATAGGTTGAGCATAAAAGTACAAGGGAGTATGAAAATGGAAATTTTAAAGGGTCTGCCTGTTGCACAGGCTATTAATGAAGAACTTATAAAAGAATCACAGGAGGCTGGTATCAAGCCGCATCTTGCGATTATCCGTGTGGGAGAGCGTCCCGACGATTGTTCGTATGAACGCGGTGCGACAAAAAAGATGGATAAGGTCGGATTTGACTGCACATCATATGTATTTCCTCAGGATATAACAGATGAGGAATTCCAGAAAGAATTTGATAAGATTAATAATGATGATAATATAGATGGAATCCTTCTTTTGAGACCGCTTCCTAAGCACATCAATGAAAAAGCAATAGAAGAAAGAATCAACCCGGTAAAAGACCTTGACGGAATTTCTCCGATTAATCTTGCAAAAGTATACGCAGGCGATGTAAACGGTTTTGCACCGTGTACGGCGGAAGCTGTAATTGAAATGCTTGATTATGCCGGGATTGACCTGACAGGAAAGAGAGTTACGGTAGTCGGAAGAAGCCTTGTAATCGGAAAACCTGTTGCAATGATGCTTATGAAAAAAAATGCGACTGTTACTGTATGCCACACTAAGACAAAAGATATGGCAGGAACATGCCGTAATGCAGAAGTGCTTGTTGCGGCGGCGGGTTCTGCAAAAATGATAAAGCCTGATTATGTCGCTGATGATGCGGTTGTAATAGATGTCGGAATCAATGTGGACGAAAGCGGAAATCTGTGCGGTGATGTCGATTTTGACAGCGTGGCAGAAAAGACATCGGTTATAACACCAGTACCTGGTGGTGTTGGTTCAGTAACAACTTCAGTTCTTGCAAAGCATCTTCTTCGTGCAGCAAAGATGAGAAAATTGTAATTGAACTCTCAGAAAAAATATTTAACAATTAATATAAAAATTGTAGACAGAAAAATAAAAAACAGCTATACTTGTACCTGTATAAATACAAAAATATGTTATTTATGCACAAATGGTACATGCATGGCTGTTTTTTTGCTATTATGACTGCCAATTAGAGCAAAAACTGTAAAGTGTATTGGGGCTATATGTGCATGCAAAGGAGGATTATGAAGCAAAATAATGTGTTGGGTAAGATTTTAGTTATTGTACTTTTGGCAATTTTATGTTTTATAAAAGCACCAGAGAAAGTATATGCAGGGGAGTTAGAGGTGGAATGCGTATTATATAAAATAGAAATATGTAATATCTGCGGTCATGATTACAATAGTAAGATGTGTTCCCATACAAAGGGAATAACGTATGAAGGAAATGAATGTACTCCGGAGGAAATGAAATATTGCAATATTTGTGGTGAGGATATGAGATATTGTGAGCATGAAGAAGGAGTTGAATATGGAGGTGTAGAGTGTAATCCATGGGAAAAGTGCAATATCTGTGGAAATAATTATTATGATGCAGGAGGTGCATGCTCTCATTGGAAAGGTAATTATTATGGAGGAACAGAGTGTTTGCCATATGAAATATTAGTATGCAGTATTTGTGGTGATAATTATTGGGGCGGAGATTGTCCTCATAGTGAAGGTGCGTGGTATGATGAAGGATACTGTGAATTAGATAAAATGACAATATGTAATATTTGTGGAAATAATTATTATGACCCAAATGGTGCGTGCAGTCATTGGGAGGGGGAAATATATAATCAGATAGAATGTAGTACAATAACAATATGCAATATCTGCGGAAATAATTATTATGATGCAGGAGGTGCTTGTTCTCATTGGAAAGGTAATAGTTATGGTGGTACGGTATGTGAATCGAATACAATAACGATATGTAATTTGTGTGGAAATAATTATAATGATCCAAGTGCATGCGGACATTGGACTGGACAGATTTATGGCGATACAGTATGTGAAACGAGTAACAGAACGGTATGCAGTGTATGTAATGACTGGTATTCGGAGTGTGCACATATAATAGGACATGAGTATAAAAATATTGCTTATTATTTTTACATAGAAGACAGAAAAGAACAGATTACAGAAGATATTAATGATTTAGGTGCGATACGCAATAATGAAAATAACGAATATCATCAGGATAATAAAATATATGCAGTTGTTGAGATAGAAACAAATAATGTAAATGATTTTATTTCTGCATGGGATTCTATTGGAATATACAAAGAAGAAAATGACGGAGTATATGAAGAAGAGGATTGCTGCATATATGCTGTTATTATGAATATGCATGGAACTGAAACAGAAATATCAAATGGCGTAGGGAAAGGATATTCACTTAGAATGACATTGGATGACATTAATGACTTAGAAAGAAAACCAGTTCAGCGGTTAATATTATTACAGTGTAGTGCAGGAAATATTGATTATGTAGGAGAGAATGTTGCATCTTCATTTGCAAGGAAAGTGTCAGGCAAAGTGCTTGCAGGGGATAAAGAAGTTCATAATTATAAAGTTAAACCTGATGATTCTAATGTAAAAGTAAAGATATATTATGTGGAAAATCAAAAATTTTATACGACATATTATGCTGACGGACGAGGTTGGTATCAGTATATATATAACTGGAATGAAGAGGTTATAAGATATGAATACATGGCACCGCCACAAATTGATAATATGTATAGAATATATCAGTTGATAAAGATGTTGAATGTATAAGAAAGGGGAGAACAAATGAAGAAGAAATTAACATTAGCGATAGCGGCGTATGTGCTGCTGGTAGCAGGAATATTAACGTATATATATTGTCCAAGAACAGTTATAAAAAATACAGCAATGTGGTATGAAAAAGATTTCACAATACCTATATTTTGTAAAACAGTAGAATTTAAGCAGTTGTATGATTTAGGGTTATATAACGGTAAATTTGAAGTGAGTAAAGACCAGGCAGAGAAAATCATTAAACAGTTAGATGATGCTGTGGAAAGATATGAAATGTCTAAAAAGCAGTCATATTCAAAATTAACATATAAAGAAATTGAAATAAAGGAAAATACAACAGATGTGAGAAACCGAACAAACTTAATAACCGAAAAAGATAGTGTAATCAGTGATGTGTGGAATTTGGAAGAAAATATCGAAGTGATAGGATTTTATTATACATTTCCGCAAATTTGGGAAGTAAATTGTGATGATGGAAGTCATCCGCCAAGGTCTTTATTTTATGATGGTAATAGGATTGATGATGCAATGCCATATTGTAGTATGATTGTCTATAAAGACATAAATAACAAATATTATTTCTGCATATGCAGATATGTACTAAGAGACTGGTGTAAACCACAGAATTGGTAAAATTATAAATTATTGTTGAAGGTGGGAGACCGAATGAAGAAGAAATTAACATTAGCAATAGCGGCGTATATGCTGCTGGTAGCAGGAATATTAACGTATATATATTGTCCAAGAACAGTTATAAAAAATACAGCAATGTGGTATGAAAAAGATTTCACAATACCCATATTTTGTAAAACAGTAGAATTTAAGCAGTTGTATGATTTAGGGTTATATAATGGTAAATTTGAAGTGAGTAAAGACCAGGCAGAGAAAATCGTTAAACAGTTAGACGATGCTTTGGAAAGATTTGAAAATTCTATGAAACAATCTGAAGAGGGATTGTCATATAAAGAATTGGAAATAAAAAAGAATACAACAAATGTCAGTAAATATGTTTATTCTGATGAAACGAAAAGTATAACCACAAGTGCTGCATGGAATTTGGGTGAAAATATTGAAGTATTAGGATACTATTATACTAAGCCACAACGTTGGGATACAAATTGTGGCTATGAAGATAAAAAAAGACCAACACGTTCTGTGTTTCAAGATGGAAATGCTATTGAGGGTCAAGCACCAGCTTGTAATATGATTGTCTATAAAGATACAAATAACAAATATTATTTTCGTATATGCAGATATGTACGAGGAGATTGGTGTAAGCCACAAGATTGGTAAAATTATAATTTATTGTTGAAGGTGGGAGACTGAATGAAGAAGAAATTAACATTAGTGATAGCGGCGTATGTTGTTTTGATTGCGGGATTATTATGTTACGCACAATCACCGCGTGTAATTTTAAAGAATACAGTTATGCCATATGAAAAAGATTTTACAATGCCAAAGTCCGTTAAAAAAATAATATTTGAACGTAAAAAAATTAATATAAAATATAACAAATATGCTAATGTATATACGGCTAAATTTGAAATAAGCAAAAAAGAGGCTGCCAATATGGTAAATCAGTTGAATAGTGACAGACAAAGATATTTAACAGCGGTTGAAAATAGCAAAAATGGCGGTGATGAAGAAAGAGAGCAATTAGAAAAGACCACAAGAGTATATAACCTTACGGTATTTTATAATTATAAGAAATCCGGCAATAGAATAATACAAGAAGATATATGGAAACATGATAAAAAGACAATGATTGATAAAGATTCTGATGTTATAGGATATTATGTAACAGGAACTAAGCTGTTTAGTGAGGATTTTGAAACAGATGAAGATAGGGATGTTGTGCCAAAGAATTTTATACTTATATATAAAAATTCAGATGATAAATATTATCTGTGTATAAAAAGGTGGGCATACAGGAACTGGGATTATACATTAAGAGAGTGGGAGTTTAAGGAGAAAGAATTAAAAGAAGAAAATAAGCAGTGATAATCTATTATTATATTTTGAAAAATTTTACAAAGTTTTACATAAATTTCTTCAAAGACGGTCTGTGCAATAATCGGAACAACAGTAGGCATAGTTTTGTCGGGAGGCCTTGCAATGATTGCGGGCAGCCTTTCAAATCTCAACGGATATAACATGTCTGATGCGGAATCAATGATATATATAGCCAACAGTTCAAAACTGCATGTTTCGGATATTTTGTATGCGGGAATATTAATATCGTCACTCGGTGCGGTGATGGACGTAAGCGTATCTATAGTTGCCGCTATAACCGAGATTCACGAAAAGGCACCTGATTTGAAAGCAAAAGAGCTGTTTATGTCAGGCATGCACGTCGGACACGATATGATGGGAACCATGTCAAATACACTCATTCTTGCATACACGGGTTCGGAAACGGGAACACTTCTTACGATATATTCTTATGAGATGCCTTACCTTCAGATTATGGGTTACAATTCCATAATAACAGAAATAGTCTGCGGACTCTGCGGTACAATCGGCGTGATACTGACGGTTCCTATACAGGCATTTATAACGACGGTGGCGTTGAAAATGAAAAAGTAGGCATATTCAAAATATAAAAGTGATTGACACGAAAATATTAATCAGTTACACTTGTACTTGTATAAATACAAAAATATGTGTTTTATTAACAAAAGTACAGGCGTAACTGTTTTTTTATTTTAAATTATGCCTGATGAGTGAATAAGACAAAAGAGGAGGATTATGAAAAAAATTAAATTGTTATTTCAAATGATGATTGTGTGCTTTGTTTTTCTTATGTGCATGTTTAAAAACACAAGTAAAGCATATGCAGGATTGGAACAGGTGGAATGTGTTGTATATAAGATAGAAATATGCAATATATGCGGTCATGATTTTAACAGTGTATTGTGTTCACATACAAAGGGTGCGTCATATGGCGGAAGCGAATGTAAACCATATGAAGAAAAATATTGTAATATATGTGGAGAGAATATGGTTTACTGTACACATGAAGAAGGTGTTGAATATGGTGGGGTTGAATGTAAGCCGTGGGAGAGATGTAATATCTGTGGAAATAATTATTTTGATGCTGGCGGCATGTTCGCATGAAAAAGGAAGTTATTACGGCGGAACAGAATGTATTCCGAAAGAAATATATGTGTGCAGTATTTGCGGAGACAATTATTGGGGCGGTGATTGTCCGCACAGTGAGGGTGCATGGTATGATGAGGGTTATTGTGAATTAGATAAAATAACAATATGTAATATTTGCGGGAATAATTATTTTGATGAATATGGGGCGTGTTCACATTGGAAAGGTCAGGTATATGGTGATGTAGAATGTAGCACAACAACAATATGCAATATTTGCGGAAATAATTATTACGACCCGAATGGAGCATGTTCGCATTGGGAAGGTAATAGTTACGGAGGAACAGTATGTGAGGCCAATAAAATAACTTTCTGTAATATATGCGGAAATAATTATTATGACCCGAATGGAGCGTGTTCACATTGGGATGGACAAATATACGGAAATACAATATGTGCAACAACAGAAAAAATGTTTTGCAGTGTGTGTAAAGATGAGTACGATAAATGTTTGCACATAAGAGGTAAAGAGTATAAAAATATTGCATATTATTTTTATATTGAGGACAGAAGAAAACAGGCAGAAAGTGATGTGGCTGATTTAATAACTATAAAAGAGGATGAGAGTAATCCTTATAATTATAAAAATAAAATATATGAAGTTGTTAAGTTTGAAACAAATAATGAAGAAAAGTTTAGAGAAGCATGGGAAAATGTAGGCAAATTTAATGAGAGTGCATGTTGCGTATATGCGGTTATGATGAACATGCATGGAACGCCGACGGAAATATCAAATGGACCCGGAAAAGGTTATAGTCTGAGAATGAATATTGATGATATTAATTCACTTGAAAGAAAGTCTGTTCAAAGACTTATACTTTTGCAGTGTTCGGTCGGAAATGTGGATTATGCAGGAGAAAATATTGCATCTGTTTTTGCAAAAAAAATAAGCGGACAGGTGTTAGCAGGAGATGCGGAAGTGCATAATGTAAAAGAAGAAGAGAAAGTAAATATAAAAGGTGAACCTGATAGTTTTACATCACTTGGAAGATATGAAAAATATTATTGTGATGGAAGAGGCTGGTATACATATAAGTATGATTGGGATAAAAAAGATATAGAATATGAACAGATAGCGTTAGGCGGAGATAAGCATGAGTTTAGAATATATCAATTAATTGACCTATCGACTTTTTGATATATGAATTGGGAAGAGGTAATATAGAATGAAAACAAAAATAAAAATAGGCATTATATTAATATTAAGTCTGTTGCTGATAATAATATGCCGGAATATATACAAACAAAGTCCGAGATATATAATAAAAGATACGGTTATGTGGTATGAAAAAGATTTTACAATACCGTTATTCTGCAAAAAAGTGAGGTTTGAGTATGATGATGAAACTGGAGAGTACGCAGGTAAATTTTTAATTACTAAAAAACAGGCTGATAAAATTAAAAAGAAATTAACTAGTGCGAGAGCAAGGTCAGGAAATTCAACACATGCAGAAAATGAGTACAAAGGGGAGGATATACGTGAATTAAGTGAAAAAATATTAAATACAGCTGTGGTTTCTAAGAATCTGTTGTATACAACATATATGGGAAAAGAAAAAAAGAGAGATGATATTGATTCTCAGGAAATTTTCCCGGAAAGTTGGCTGATAGAAAATGAGGAAAATTTGATATTATTATATAGAATTATGCCACAATATGGATATGCAAGATTATTTAATGAGAGCGATATAGAAAACGTACCAATTAGTTATGTCCTTATATATATGGATAAAGAAGGAAAATATTATTTTTGTATAAAAAGAGCAGAGTATTCTAATTGGAAAGGACTTGATATGAGATAACAATGTTTTAGCAGAGAATATGAAAGGCGATAAAGTGAAAACAAAAATAAAAATAGGCATTATATTAATATTAAGTTTGTTTTTTATAATAATGTGTTTGAACATATACAAACAAAGCCCGAGATACATAATAAAAGATACGGTTATGTGGTATGAAAAAGATTTTACAATACCGTTATTCTGCAAAAAAGTGAAGTTTGAGTATGATAAAAAGAGCGGTAATTATACAGGAAAGTTTGCAATAAGTGAAAAACAAAAAGATAGCTTATTTGATAATTTAAAAGAATTTAACGAAAGAAGCGTAAATGTAACAAATAGTATTGATAAATATAAAGGCAATTTAAGAGATTTGGATAAAAAAACGCTTAATACAACGATGGTATCATATAATCTTTTATATAAGTATTATTTTAAAAAAGAAAAAAAGAGAGACGACATACAGATAGATAAAATATATCCGGAAGAATGGATGCTGGAAAACTGTGATGAGTTAATAGCAATTTATTTAACAGAACCCAGATATATAAAAGACAGTTGTGACGAAACTGTTTTATCCGATTATAGTAACTTGATTAATGGAAAGGTGCCAAGGTGTTGCATAGTTATATATAAAGATAAAACTGGAAAGTATTATTTTTGTATAAAAAGAACAGATTATTCCGACTGGGATGGACCTGATGTTTGGTAACAGTGTTTTAGCAGAAAACATAAAAGGCGATAAAATGAAAACAAAAATAAAAATAGGCATTATATTAATATTAAGTCTGTTGCTGATAATAATATGCCGGAATATATACAAACAAAGTCCGAGGCATATAATAAAAGATACGGTTATGTGGTATGAAAAAGATTTTACAATACCGTTATTCTGCAAAAAAGTGAAGTTTGAGTATGACCGGGAGACGGGTAAATATACAGGTAAATTTTTAATTACAAAAAAACAGGCTGATAGGATTTATAATAAATGGAATAGTGCAAGGAAAAGGTATTGTGATTCAATAGATGCTCAAAATGAACATTCGTGTGATGATATAAGTGAATTAAGTGAAAAAATATTAAATACAACAGCAGTTTCTAGCAATCTGATGTATAAGACATATATGGGAAAAGTAAAAAAGAGAGATGATATTGATTTTAATGAAATATATCCTGAAAATTGGATGATAGAAGATGAAGATGAGTTTTTATTATTGTATTGGACACAGCCACAAACAGGATATGGTGCATTATTTAACGATTCGGAATTGGTTGATGGACACAGACCGATATGTCATATTATGGTGTACAGAGATAAAAAAGGAAAATATTATCTTTGCATAAAGAGAGAAGGGAATGATTTATATTAAAAAAATTATGAAAAAACCTAAAATAAAATTAATAAACATATTAGTAATAATTGTAGCTGTGATGTTTATATTTATAATTTTAAACATATACAAACAAAGCCCGAGGCATATAATAAAAGATACGGTTATGTGGTATGAAAAAGATTTTACAATACCGTTATTCTGTAAAAAAGTGAAGTTTGATTATGACCGTGAGACAGATACTTATACAGGAAAATTTTGTTTAAATGAGGAAGACAAAGATAAGTTAATGGATAAGCTTGAAAATGCACACGAAAGGTCCAAAGAGCAGCAGTATATATTTTTTCAACAACAGGGAGATTCAATAAGAAAATTGGGAGAAGTTGTATTGAATACAACTGTAGTTTCGGATAATCATGCAGAAAAACAGAATATAGATTCAGAAAAAATATATCCTGAAAGCTGGATGTTGGAGGATAATGTAGAACTTATAGGGTATTATTGGACATCTCCAAGATATATAGAAAGTGTGACACTGTTTCAGGATATAAATGAATACGGGAAAATACCATATTGCTATATAGTTATATATAAAAATACAGAAGGAAAATATTATTTATGTGTAAAAAGAACTTATTTTGATGATTGGGATGGACCGGAAAGCCTGTGAAATTTTTCAAATAGTCCTTGAATAAAATATTTTCGTATGTTATGATACCAATATCAAAATGTCTTTAGTGGGCGGACAGCTCTGTAAGGCAATAACAGAATATATTATAAAGACTGTGAAAGAGACTCTTTTTCATGGAACCTGACAGGAAAGCGGTGTCGTCGGCTGAGAGCACCCGCAGGGAATTGATTGAGGGAACACTCCGGAGTTGGATAGCTGAACCGACGGATATGATTTGAATTTGGCGGCTAGGTTATTTCGTTGCACGCGTTAAGTGCTAATGAGAGATATGTAATTTTTGTGAGTGCATATCTGATGCGGGTGGTACCGCGGATAATAAGTTTATTCGCCCCGGGATACAATTAATGTATTCCGGGGCTTTTGTGTGTGACAAAATTAAAAACATATTTTGCCTCACATAAGGCTTTTTCAAAAAGAGCGTAGTTAAGAAAGGAGATTACGATGTCAAACATTTACAGAGACAGAACATTAAATCAGGTCAGTGAACAGGATATTGACAGCAATTTAAGAGTAGCGGGCTGGGTAGAGAATATCCGTGACCACGGCGGTGTATCATTTATCGATTTAAGAGATATGTATGGTGTGCTTCAGGTAGTTATCAGAGATGCAGAACTTTTAAAGGGAATCAAAAAAGAAGAATGTATCAGTATAGAAGGTATCATGGAAAAGAGAGATGAGGAGACATACAATCCAAAGATTCCTTCAGGTACAATCGAACTTGAAGCAAAGAAAATTACCATGCTCGGACAGGTTTATCAGACACTTCCGTTTGAAGTTATGACGTCAAAAGAGGTCAGAGAAGATGTTCGTCTCAAATATCGTTATCTTGACCTTAGAAATCAGAAAGTAAAAGACAATATCATTTTCCGTTCAAAGGTAATTTCATTCCTTAGACAGAAAATGACAGATATGGGATTTTTGGAGATTCAGACACCTATTCTTTGTGCCTCTTCTCCTGAAGGTGCAAGAGATTATATCGTTCCTTCAAGAAAATATAAGGGAAAATTCTATGCACTTCCACAGGCACCACAGCAGTATAAGCAGCTTCTTATGGTATCCGGTTTTGATAAATATTTTCAGGTTGCACCATGTTTCAGGGATGAAGATGCAAGAGCTGACCGTTCACCGGGAGAATTCTATCAGCTTGACTTTGAGATGAGCTTTGCAACACAGGAAGATGTTTTCCGTGTAGGTGAGGAAGTTCTCTCAGAAACATTTGAAAAATTTGCACCAAAGGGATTCAAGGTTACACAGGCTCCTTATCCAATCATAAGCTACAAGCAGGCTATGCTTGAGTTTGGTTCAGACAAGCCTGACCTCAGAAATCCGTTAAGAATTATAGACCTTTCTGAATTTTTTAATAAATGTACTTTCAAGCCGTTCCAGAATAAGACTGTAAGAGCTATCAATGTTCATGCAAAGCTTTCAAAGGGACAGCATGAAAAGCTCCTCAAGTTTGCTACAGGTCTCGGAATGGGTGGTCTCGGTTATCTTGAAGTATTAGATGACCTTTCATATAAGGGACCAATTGATAAGTTTATTCCAGATGAGTTAAAGGGTGAAATCAGAGAACTTGCAGGACTTCAGGCAGGAGATACAATTTTCTTCATGGCTGATAAAGAAGACAGAGCTGCATATTATGCAGGACAGATTAGAACAGAACTCGGTGAAAGACTCGACCTTATTGAAAAAGATGCTTACCGTTTCTGTTATGTCAACGATTTCCCAATGTTTGAAAGAGACCCGGAGACAAAGAAGATTGGATTTACACATAATCCTTTCTCAATGCCACAGGGTGGTCTTGAAGCATTAAATACAAAAGACCCGCTTGATATTCTTGCTTATCAGTATGATATTGTTTGTAACGGTGTAGAACTTTCTTCAGGTGCCGTAAGAAACCATGATATGCAGATAATGGTTAAAGCATTTGAAATTGCAGGATATGATGAAGAAGTATTAAAGGAGAAGTTCGGAGCGTTGTATAACGCATTCCAGTTCGGTGCACCGCCACACGCAGGTATGGCACCTGGTATCGACAGAATGATTATGCTTCTTACAAATGAGGAAAATATCCGTGAAGTTATCGCATTCCCAATGAGCGGTACTGCACAGGATCTTATGTGTGGTGCTCCTAATGAAGTAACAGAGCAGCAGCTTAGAGAAGTTCACATAAAAGTCCGTGATTAAAATACGCATGAGAGCAATGTGCGGCAGTGCCGCACATTGGGATTTTGCTTCGCAAAACAAGGAGGACAAGCTGCCGGAACCGGCAGCTACGAGATTGCTTACGCAACTCGTATCATTTGCTTCGCAAAACAAGGAGGACAAATCCTCTGCTCCTGCAGGGGCAGTCGCATTTGCTTCGCAAACAAGGAGGATTATATGGCAAACGTAATTGATGACGCAACGATTGATTATGTAGGTATCCTTGCCAAGCTTGAACTTTCTGACGAAGAAAAAGAACAGGCTAAGAAAGATATGGCGAGCATGCTTGATTATATTGACCAGCTTAATGAGCTTGATACAACAGGCGTTGAGCCTATGTCACACGTATTTCCTATTGAAAATGTAATGCGTGAAGATGTTGTTACTAACGGTGATGAAAGCGAAAAAACACTTTTCAACGCACCTGAAAGAAAAGACAAGACATTTGTTGTACCAAAAACTGTTGAATAGAAAGGAGCGGCCATGGGATTGTTGGATTTGACAGCAGTGGAACTTGCCGGGCAGATTAAGTCGGGAAAAACCACAGCGGTAGAGGCAATGGAAGCTGTTATTGCAAACATTGACAGCAAAGAAGAAGAGCTTAACTGTTATGTTACATTTGACAGGGAAGCAGCACTTTCGGCAGCAAAAGAAGCCCAGAAAAAGATTGAGGCAGGGGAACTTACAGGACCTCTTGCAGGTGTGCCGATTGCAATAAAAGATAACATGTGTACAGAGGGTGTTCTTACAACATGTTCATCAAAAATATTAGGAAATTTTATACCACAGTTTTCAAGTGAAGCTGTAAAAAGAATAGAAGAAGCGGGAGCTGTTGTCATCGGAAAGACAAACATGGACGAATTTGCCATGGGTTCTACAACCGAGACATCAGCTTACGGTCCGACTAAGAATCCGTGGAACACAGAGCATGTACCGGGCGGTTCTTCAGGCGGTTCGGCTGCGGCAGTTGCAGCAAATGAGTGCTTTTGTGCACTTGGTTCTGACACAGGCGGTTCTATACGACAGCCTGCATCATACTGCGGTGTTGTCGGCATGAAACCGACATACGGAACAGTTTCACGTTACGGACTTATCGCATACGGTTCATCTCTTGACCAGATTGGACCTCTTTGTAAAGACGTTACGGACTGTGCAACTATCATGGAAGTAATCGCATCACATGATAAGAAAGATTCAACATCAGTTGAAAGAAAAGATACAGATTTTACATCAGCACTTGTAGATGATGTTGCGGGAATGAGAATCGGTATTCCGAGAGATTATTTCGGAGAAGGTCTTGACCCGCAGGTAAAAGAGGCGGTTCTTTCGGCAGCGGAAGTTTTAAAGTCAAAAGCTGCTATTGTTGAAGAATTTGATTTGAGCCTTGTAGAGTATGCTATTCCGACTTATTATACAATAGCAGCAGCAGAAGCAAGTTCAAATCTTGAAAGATTCGATGGTGTAAAATACGGTTTCCGTGCAAAAGATTATGACGGACTTCACAGCATGTATAAAAAGACGCGTTCAGAAGGATTCGGCCCTGAGGTTAAGAGAAGAATCATGCTTGGTTCATTCGTATTAAGTTCAGGTTATTACGATGCTTATTATCTTAAAGCACTTCGTGTAAAAGCCATGATAAAGAAGGCTTTTGATGAGGCATTTGCAAAGTATGACGTAATACTCGGACCTGTTGCACCTACAACAGCCCCTAAGCTTGGTTCATCACTTGCAGACCCTATCAAGATGTATCTTGGTGATATTTATACAATTTCCGTAAATCTTGCAGGACTTCCGGGCATAAGCGTTCCGTGCGGAAAAGACGATAATGGTCTTCCTATAGGTGTCCAGCTTATCGGTGACTGCTTTAACGAAAAGAAATTAATTCAGACTGCCTACGCATATGAGCAGGCACGCGGTAAATTTGAGTAAGGAGGAAAAAATAATATGTCGAAACAATACGAAACAGTTATTGGCCTTGAAGTTCATGTAGAACTGGCTACCAAAACAAAGATTTTCTGCGGCTGTTCAACAGCATTCGGCGGTGCACCTAATACACATACATGCCCTGTCTGCACAGGTATGCCGGGCTCGCTTCCTGTCCTTAACAAACAGGTTGTGGAGTATGCGGCAGCAGTTGGTCTTGCTACAAATTGTTCAATAACACAGCACTGCAAATTTGACAGAAAGAATTATTTTTATCCTGATAACCCACAGAATTATCAGATTTCACAGTTATATCTTCCGATATGCCGTAACGGACATGTTGATATTAAGCTTGAAGATGGAACAGAGAAGGCAATAAGAATCCATGAAATTCACATGGAAGAAGATGCCGGAAAACTTGTCCATGATGACTGGGAAGATGTTTCATATGTTGATTACAACCGTTCAGGCGTTCCGCTTATTGAAATCGTATCTGAGCCTGATATGAGAAGTGCCGAGGAAGTAATCGCTTATCTTGAAAAATTAAGACTTATAATACAGTATCTCGGAGCATCTGATTGCAAACTTCAGGAGGGTTCAATGAGAGCCGATGTAAACCTTTCGGTAAGGGAAGTCGGAAGTACAGAATTCGGCACAAGAACAGAGACAAAGAATCTTAACTCATTTTCTGCTATTTCAAGAGCTATTGAAGCAGAGCGTGACAGACAGATTGATTTGATTGAATCGGGAGAAGCCGTTATTCAGGAAACAAGAAGATGGGACGACAATAAGGCGTATTCATATGCAATGCGTTCAAAGGAAGATGCACAGGATTACAGATATTTCCCAGACCCAGACCTTGTTCCGCTTAACATAAGCGATGAGTGGCTTGGTGAAATCAGAAGCCGTCAGCCTGAGTTTAAGACAGAAAAAATGGCACGTTATGCCACAGAGTATGGAATTCCTGAATATGACATTAATCTTATTACAGATTCCAAGAAACTTGCTGATATTTTTGAGGCAACAACATCACTTTGCAATCAGCCAAAGAAAGTTTCTAACTGGATTCTCGGCGAGACAATGAGAATTCTTAAAGATAAGGACATGGAGCCTGAAGATATTACATTTTCACCTGAAAATCTTGCAAAGCTTATCAAGCTTGTAGAGGCAGGTACTATCAACGGTTCTGTTGCAAAAGACATATTTGCCGTTATATTTGACGAAGATGTAGACCCTGAAGCCTATGTGAAAGAAAAAGGTCTTGCACAGGTGAGCGATGAGGGCGAGCTTCGTTCGGTAGTTGAAAAAGTGATTGCAGACAACCCGCAGTCAGTTGACGATTACAGAAATGGTAAAGATAAGGCAATCGGTTTCCTTGTCGGACAGACGATGAAAGCAATGAAAGGAAAAGCAAATCCGGGTCTTGTAAATAAAATTTTAAAAGAGCTTTTATAACAAAATCATGAGAAGCCGGGCTGGTTATGCAGTCCGGCTTTGTTAGAAAATAAATTTGGTAAGTACAGAATCAAGAATAATTAGATGAGAAAAATTTTATAAGGAGAAATTTATGTTAAAAGAAAATTTTAAAGTGGCAGTTCCTGAATTTCCTGATAGAAAGACATCAATTACAGCATATGGTGCTGTTAAAAATGTATATGATGACGATACAGGAAGAATAAATGCAAGAGTCATAAATGAGGCAATAAAAAGTATGTCGTCACAGGGCGGCGGTACGGTAGTAATTCCGCAGGGGGTATGGATGACATCACCAATCAGGCTTTTATCCGGGGTTCGTCTTTATCTTGAACGTGGAGCAGTTCTTAAATTCACAAAAAATAAGAAAGACTATCCGTTAGTTATTACTAATTATGAAGGTCAGGAATGTATAAGAACAGTTTCACCTATTTCAGCGGACGGAGCTGAAAATATCGCAATAAGCGGATATGGTGTTATAGATGGAAGCGGCGATTTATGGCGTCCTGTAAAACAGTTCAAGCTTACAGAAAGACAGTGGAATGCACTCCTTAAAAAGAGCGATTATGTTATTGAAACAAAAGAGGGTGGCATATGGTTTCCGTCAGAAAGTGCATACCTTGGAAACAAGGCAAATATTCAGGGAAAAACACATGACATATTGCCACAGGCGGCAGATTATTATGATTTTTACAGACCTGTTATGGTTGAAATTAAAAATTGCAGCAATGTACTTCTGGAACAGGCAACATTTATGAATTCTCCTGCATGGAACATACATCCGATATTCTGTAAAAATCTTACTGTTCGTGACATTACGGTAAGCAATCCGTATTATGCACAAAATGGTGATGGAATAGACGTTGAATCGTGCCACAATGTTGAAATATACAACAGCACATTTGAAACAGGTGATGATGCAATCTGCATAAAATCAGGAAAAAATGCTGAGGCGAGAACATTTGAAGACCCATGCGAAAATCTTTATATACATGATTGCATAGTAAATGAAGGCCATGGCGGATTCGTAATCGGAAGTGAGATGTCGCGTGATGTAAAAAATATACTCGTCGAAAACTGTACATTTGCAGGCACAGACGTTGGTATCCGCATAAAGAGTGCAATGGGACGTGGCGGTGTTGTAGAAGACATTACAATCCGTAATATTAATATGATAGACATAAAAAACGAAGCTGTAATCCTCACGATGGGATATGTGCTCAATTTACTTGATAAAAATGAGACGATTGCACAGGTTGATGAGAGCGATGTGCCGTATTTCAAAAATATCCTCATTGAGCAGATAGAATGTAACGGCTGTGATACAGCGGTAAAAATCGAGCCGATAAGCGGCCGTGAAAATACAATTTCCGATATTACTATAAAAGATTCTGTGTTTGTAGCAAATAAAGAAAATGTGGTGAATGGGGAGAATATAGTTATTATATAAAATTATAAAAAAAATATTGACTTAAAGTTAGCTTTAAATGCTATGAATAATGTAAATGAAGTTAATAATAATGAGGATAATTTTATGTTAAAAACAAAAAGAATTGCCGCATCTGTGATGGCGTTATTAATGTTACTTAATTTATCTGCGTGCGGAGGCAAAACAGGAAATACGAATATGGGATTATCAGACCAGATGGCCACAGAAGGACCTTAAAGGAAAAAACAGGTGCAGATGTGTTTCAGATTATCATAAAACAGCAATATTCACCAGATTATGATGACGGAATTGTAGAGCAGGCAGATGTAGCCGGTTGTGAAGCGGATGTTACGCAGTGGCTTGGAAAGGTTGGAATGAGCAGATAAGAATATTTTTGAATATTAAAATTTAATAGACATACTAAAATTTATCAGTTATACTGTACTTGTATAAATACAAAAATATATGTTTTTTGTATATTAAAGTATTGGTATAACTGATTTTTTTAATGCAAAAGACAAGTAGGAGGGTTATGAAAAAAATTAAATTATTATTTAAAATGGTGCTTTTGGGTTTGTTTTTAATTGGGTGTGTCTTTAGAAGTCAGGAAAGAGTTTGTGCTGCAGAAATGGAAGTTGAGTGTGTTTTGCATAAAGTTGAAATATGTAATATATGTTGGCATGATTTTAACAGTGAATTGTGTCCGCATACAAAAGGAGTCATATATGGCGGAAATGAGTGTAAAACATATGATGAAAAATATTGTGGTTTATGTGGTGCAAAAATTGGAGAATGTGAGCATGAAGAGGGAAAATCATATGGTGGTGTTGAATGTGAACCGTGGGAAAAATGTAATATTTGCGGAAATAATTATTTTGACCCTAATGGAGCGTGTTCGCATTGGAAAGGGGAGTATTATGGTGGGGAAGAATGTTCTACATATGAAATATATGTATGTAATATATGTGGAGAAAATTATTGGGGAGGTAATTGCCCGCATCATGAAGGGGCTTGGTATGATGAGGGATATTGTGAACTTGATAAATTAACGATATGTAATATTTGCGGAAATAATTACTATGACCCTAATGGAGCATGTTCACATTGGAAAGGGGAAATGTATGGACAGGTTGAATGTACAACAACAACGATATGTAATATCTGCGGAAATAATTATTTTGACCCTAATGGAGCATGTTCACATTGGAAAGGAAATCGCTATGGAGGAACCGTATGCGAATATAAAACAGTAAAAACATGCAATTTATGCGGACAAAGTGAGTGTGAGCATGAAGTTGGAAAAATTTATGGTGGTGAAGAGTGTACGACAACTGATAAGATGATGTGTAGTGTATGTAATGATTGGTATCGGGATTGTTGTCATATAGTTGGACGTGAATATAAGAATATAGTGTATTATTTTTATATGGACAGTAGACGAGAGTATGTTAGAAATGATGTTATTGATTTGGAAAATATAAGAGATAATGAAAATAATCCATATAATTCTCGAAATAAAATATATGCTGTGGTGAAGATAAAGACAGATACACAGGATGAATTTGATAAAGCGTGGAATTCGTTAGGGATGTATGATGAAAAAGATTGTAATATATATTCGTTAATAATGAATATGCACGGTACGCCAACGGAAATATTCAGTGATGTTGGTTCAAGTCCAATGAGAATGTCAATACAGGATGTAGAAAAATTAAAAACAAAACCTGTACAGAGACTTGTTTTATTACAATGTAGTGTTGGAAAAATAGAAAAAGCGGGAAATAATATAGCTTCGGCGTTTGCAAGATCAGTGACAGGAAAAGTACTGGCAGGTGACGGTGTGGTAAATCAAAATGAGGTAAAATTAAATGAAAAAGAAAATAATACAGGAGATGATTTTTGTAAAGAAAACCAAAATATTTTTGTGAGATATTATGTAGATGATGAAGGGTGGTATATATATAAACATGATTGGAATGAAAGGGTTGTAAAATATGCATATGCTGCACCTAATGGAAAAATGTATAGATTATATCAACTGATAAATATGCTTGATATATAAATCATAAGGGGGTCAGATGAATAAAAAGAAAAGAATATTAATAAAATTGTTGGTTTGTCTGTCTGTTATAGTATTTGCGGTTCTGTATTTTATAAGCCCGAGACAGATAATAAAAAGAACGGTAATGCGTTATGAAAGAGATTTTACAATTCCTGTATTTTGCAGGCAGGTAAGATTTGAATATGACATAAAAACAGGAAGCTATTGCGGAAAGTTTGAAATCAGCAAAAGACAGGCAGACAAAATATTGGAAAAATTAAATTATTTGT